>ENA-ORDA01000142-ORDA01000142.1-marine-metagenome-genome-assembly--contig:-NODE-142-length-72289-cov-6.021409_pt1 | contig 72289 bp, 60 predicted proteins | sample MGYA00237778_ERZ508506 | MGnify/ENA primary metagenome ERZ508506 (study PRJEB26177, sample SAMN06267891) | marine metagenome | isolation source: Monterey Bay, California, USA | place: Pacific...
TGCAATATATTGATCAAAGGTGCACTCAAATCTGTTTTTGCTCTGTGCAGGGTCGCCTTAATCAGATCTCGGTATTTTGAACGAAGATCATCAATCAACTCAGACCTTCCCACTTTCGAGCCAGCGACAACCTGCTTGGCGACACTCTCAACAACCTCTTTGCCGTTAAATACGAATGCAGCACTCAATTCAACATCGATGTGGTAATTGTCGATACCCTTATCACCAACACTGGTATCTATCTCAATTGACGCTGGTGCAGATACCAGCGCTAAAATGTCTGCCTCGGAGCAGACAATCCCTTTGCGACTCATGTTTTTTCCGATCTCTAGATAGCACTGTCTTTAAGACATTTGTTAGGATGGGGCAGATTAGCCCATTTGATATCGAAAAATCGACGATTATCCAGACAATTTAACAGCCTCTCGCTTAGTCATTTCCCAATGAGGCGGCTTTTGACTAAAAATCCAAAAAGCTAGTAACCGCAATGTCCACAACTGACCAGCCTACTTAAATTTCAGGCGCACAAGACACGGCTGTTTCCTTCCATCAAACATTCGCCATAATTAGAACACAAGGCAGTGAGTGCCGGGACATCATCGAAGGTACTCATATCGATATACTGATTTCTGGCGAGAGTGTGTTATGTCATTTAGTCTGACAGATACGTTTTATAATGCGCGAATATATCCAGACGCGGAAGATCAAAATATTCTATGGCAGGCCAATCGACGGCATATTTATGGCATGTCACCAGGTCGTTAAAGTTTTAGGCGATGCTTACGAAGCTGCGCTGCACTCTACCTGATCAATTCGGAGGGCTTCTGATATCCCGGCTTTGATAGAATTTACAGACCATAAAGCATCGCGCTTTGCCATGGGAAGCAAGGGCTGCGGAAGTGAAGTTACTGTCGGTCTATCGAGGACCGTAATCCAACATCTGAGGTTATTCCGCACCGACATTATCATATTGACACAAAACGGATCTGCAACAGGCCAAGTTCCCACTCGGGTTAGCTAAATTGCTTCTGAATTCCACTCTGATAATATGACAGTAATACACAAACTAGGTGACTCGCGTGATAGAACGAAGCAAGGCAGAAATGGAAGAAATTCTTAACAACCAGAAAAAAGCCTATATTAAAGAAGGTGAAGTCAGCGCAGCAACCAGAGTTGACCGAATAGATCGGGCAATCGATATTCTCGCCAACAACGGTCCAAAACTCTGCGAAGCAATAGCAGCAGACTTTGGTCACCGTTCGCTAGAACAGTCGAAACTGACCGATATCGACGCTTCGATCGGACCACTCAAAGATGCAAAAAAACACTTACGAGGTTGGATGAAACCTGAACGACGCAAGACGATGTTCCCACTTGGTATATTTGGCGCTCGTGCCCGAGTGCAGTATCAACCCCTTGGTGTCGTCGGTTGCATCAGCCCCTGGAATTTTCCTGTTCAATTGACCTTTGCGCCACTTGCAGGTGTATTTGCCGCAGGCAATCGAACGATGATCAAACCCTCAGAATTTACCCCCGCAACCTCAGAACTGATGCTGGAGTTATTACATGCCGCCTATGATATCGACGAAGTCGCCGTGATTCCGGGTGGACCAGCGGTTGGCGAGGCATTCAGCTCACTGCCTTTTGACCACCTGCTATTTACCGGAGCAACATCTATAGCGAAGCATGTGATGCGCGCAGCATCAGAAAATCTGGTCCCTGTGACACTCGAGCTGGGTGGTAAGTCACCGGTAGTTGTAGGTAAATCAGCAGACGTCGAGCTCACTGCAAGTAACGTGATGACAGGCAAGACAATGAACGCAGGACAGATCTGTCTTGCACCGGATTATCTTTTTATACACGAGGATTCCACAGACAATTTCATCGATGCTGCGAAAAAATCTGTCGCTAAAATGTATCCAGATTTAAAAGACAATCCCGACTACACATCGATGGTTAACGAGAGACATTATGATCGTGTCACCAGCTACATAGAAGATGCGAAGGCTCGGGGCGCTGAGGTGATTGAACTTAATCCCGCCGACGAAAACTTTGATCAGCAACAACACAACAAGATTCCACCGACCCTGATAATTGACCCTTCAGATGAAATGGAGGTTATGAAGAACGAAATCTTTGGACCAGTTTTACCGGTCAAGCGATACAAACATCTGGACGAGACACTAGACTACATCAACGCCCACCCTCGCCCACTTGGATTGTATTATTTTGGCCAAGACAGTAACGAGGAAAACAAGGTGTTAACCCATACGACATCCGGCGGTGTAACCGTCAACGACGTTATAATGCATATCGCCCAAGAGGATCTGCCTTTCGGTGGTGTTGGACCTAGCGGTATGGGTTCGTACCACGGCCATGACGGGTTTAAGAACTTTAGCCACGCAAAAGCCGTCTATACGCAATCAAAAACGGTATCAAAGCTTGCAGCTGCGATGCGACCGCCTTACAAAAAAACTTCCTGAAGGCTCAATCAGTACTAGAGCCGCAGTTTGCTTGAAAGTCTCATCAGGGGAATTCGCACGGTTGCCACCACACCGTGTGAGTCCTCTCTGTTAGACAGTTTAATGTCGCCTCCGTGAAACTCAGTAATGACTTTGGCAATGTACAAACCAAGCCCTAAATGACTACTGCTGCCATCGTACCTCCCCCGCACTGAAACCATAGAATCAAAAAGGTTTTCACGCATGTTTTCCGGCAACCCAGGGCCTTGATTCATCACACGTAATACCGCGACTTCATCTTCGATAGTTAATCGAACTTTAATCGCGGTATCAGGCAAGGAAAATTCCACTGCGTTGCTAATCAACTTGTCAAATAACTGGGCAATCAGATCCGGTATACCTGTAACCGGGACTGCGCTTTCTTCAATGCTTAGATCAAACCGTGCTGTAGGAAAGGCCTGGGAATAACCCTCAACGCAACCGCGAACAAGTTCTATTAGATCAAATGACTCAATGTCGTCCTTATCTAGACTATGCTCAAGGCGGGTCGCCTCACTCATATTATTGAGTATCAGACTCAGCCTCTCCAGGCCATCGTGCGCTCGCTTTACATAAACGGCATTTTCATCATCAAGCTGATCCGTCGCAATGTTATCCAGCGATGACCTAACGATTGAAACGGGTGTCCTTAGTTCATGGGCCAATCGACTGGCCATACTCTCAAGGTATTGATTGTACTGGTGGAGCTTTTCTACCATCGTTGAAAAACTACGGGCAAGATCACCGAGCTCATCCGGCATATCAAACGCGGGTAACTTGTCATTTACTCTTCCCCTAGTGTCGATAGCCTGTTCCAACTGATTCTTGAGCATTTTTAACCGGGAGGTTTGCAACCAGATCATCACTCGCCAGAAGATAAACCCAAGCACCAACAACAAAACAAACTGAACAAGCATTTCACGCCTGACACGTTCAATGTAGCCTAATAGGGCTCGCTCCGATTTCTGCACGACAACAGCGCCAACAACCTCGCCTTTAAAGAGAACAGGTTCGGCTGCAATGAATGCGTACCCACGCTTGGTCACATTAGAACCAGACTCACCACGAAGTGCTGCTTCAACTAACATTGACGTTGGCGCGGCGAACGCTTCTACCGCACTTCCTCGAACATAGGCATCCTGCGCGGGTTGAGTGTCCGATGAAATGAAGGAAAGCAATCCCGACTCCCAAGAAATCGGATATTCGTGATCACTTTTACCCAGTAAATTCTCGGGACTGTTTGGGGAAAGTGAAACAATTCTTTTTTTCGCATCAAACAACCTGATGCTCGCGTTTTCCAATGACGCCAACATTTTTTGAGCCCCAAGAGATGGGCGTATTAGGTTGACCAACTGCGCCGCAGAGTCAACTGAAGAGCTACCCATCAGATAGTGAATATCTCTATCCTTTTGGTCATCGATATCAGCCAAAACGAAACTAAATTTCTCGCCAACCAGTGAAAGTGGAATCTTTAGTTCTAGATTGTAACCACTTTCTGTTCCTAGCCAGACGGCCTCAATCAATTCTTCCTGTCGCAGGGAACGCCCGCTACTTGAAACCTGGTGTGCTTTAGTCGAAGTTGGTTGGAACGCTGCAATGGTATATCTGCGATACTCACCATCAGGATTTACAACCGCAATCTGAAGGTTGTCATTTCTATGCACACTAGGATTATTAATCTCGCGATAGATGACTACGTCATCCAATACTTTAACAAACAAATACAAGAAGTTTTCGGAGGTCCCAAGTTTGTATTCAGCGGAAAATGAATCCTGTCTATAGGTGCGGTTGATCTCTACCAGATCGTCAACCCCGAGAGACTGTCCTTGCACGCCGAACCAATCGTCATCACGACCGTCTAGCGCTCGGCGATCATCAACCAGGTCTGCCAATAGATCCGGCTTGTCCTGTTCAACACTACGCAGGGCTATTTTTTTTATCAGTGATTCAGAGGCTTCCAGAGAGCGCGCCATGTATTTAGCGTCGGAGATAACCTCATGTCGCTGGCCTTCCAACATCATAAAAGACCAGTTGTTGAGCCAGAAGTCAGCAAAAAACGGCAAGGTCATCAGTAGCGCAAAAGGAAGCAGTAGTTGCAATCTGATACCAGGGTTTATCCCCCAGCGAAACAAACGCCGCAACGCACGCATCAACGGCGTGCTCGCTGACAAGCCGCACCGCTGAGGGTTGCCGCGGAATGCAGAGTCATCAATCGCTCCACCGGTATCCCATACCGTAAACCGTATCGATGCAGTCGAAACGACTATCTAGCTTTTGAAACTTCTTTCGAATGCGTTTTATATGCGAGGTAATCGTCGCGTCATCAACCACGATGTGACTTTCATCCATAAGTTGTTGCCGATTTTTCACATGCCCCGGATGTTTAGTCAGAGAATATACCATCCAAAATTCTGTTAGCGTCAGTTCTACAATCTGACCATCCCAGTGACAACTGAAGCGTAACTCATCAACCCTGAGTTTGCCGAGCTCAATGGCTTTCTTTTGGCTTGCGTCCGGCTCAGCCATAACCTCAACCCGTCGGAACAGTGCAGAGACACGGGCAACAAGATGAGGCAGACTCATGTCTTTGGTCACGTAATCATCGGCGCCCATCCTCAACCCGCTGACGATATCGAGATCGCTATCCCTAGCGCTAAGAAATATGATGGGTAATGTCCGCGATTTTTGTCGCAACCACTGACAGAGGCTGTAACCGCCATCCACCTCATCTCCCAGGCCTATATCGACAATGACCAGATCGGGTAGTTGCGAGCTAAAAACCTGTTGTGCTCCGGGTCGGTCCTTAAAACTACTGACCTGGTAACCCTGTTTACTGAACAGATCGGAGTAATTTTCCCTTAACATCTCGTCATCTTCTACAATGGCGACTCGATAACTCATAGATTCATTTACCCCTCATTGGCCGGTTATACCGTGCCACCCAGTAATGGAGCGGTGTTCTGTATCGCAGATCAACTGCCATATTCCTGCCATAATTTGTCGGTACATTTTCAGAATTGCCACCTCAAAGCGCCTGATTCGCCTAGTTTAATACACATCAAGCATCAATGATGTGGAATACAAACAAACAGGAGTCATACGAAATGAAAATCCCATTTGCTGTTGGAATAGTGAGTTTGTCACTCTTAACTGCAGTCGTCACTACATCTGCCGCCGCAGCGCCAAAAAAAACCGAAGCAGAAGAAACCCGGGGAGCAGCTGTCGGATTAGTCGTCGGCGCAGTCGTTGGAGGACCAATAGGGGCCGGTGTTGGCGCGATGGTCGGAGGCGCGGTACTAGGAAAGCTTGTTGGTTACCACAGAATCAACCGTGAACTAGAATCCGAAATGATCTCGTTAGCGCACAAAAACAAATCGAATGAGCAAGAAATGCACTCAGAAATTGCAAATCTCGACGATGAACTCAAGCGAATGATCGAGATTCAAACTGCCAGTTGGAACAGCCGGCAACTACCGATTCAATTTAAAACGGCCTCGAGTGACATTGAGCAACACTATCAGGCGCAGCTCAATGAAATCGCGAGAATACTCTCCAGAAATCTCGATACGAGGGTAAGCCTATCCGGATTTGCTGATCGTCGAGGGGATCATCTTTACAACCAAACCTTATCAGAAAACCGGGTTTCCAATGTCCACGCCTATTTAACTTCCCGCGGCGTCAAAAAAAATCAAATTGTGACAAACGCTTTTGGTGAATCAAAGCCTCTTAGTCAAGAGGAAACACCGGAAAACCACTTCTTTGATCGCAGGGTCGTAATGCAGTTTTCATTCGACCTAGATGCCTACTTGGCGAGTCGATAGGCAGAGCTAATCGACTCCAGCTAACTCACTAGTCAAATGAGCCGGCAACCCTTCAGGGGCGAAAGCCCCTCTTTTTATTCGAAAAGGGTTCAGTTCGTGTCCACGACGCTAAAAGCGCAACCCCCGCAGTAATCCACCCCAGCGCCAGCAACGCAGGACATCCGCGAGAGCTGCTGCGAAGTATGTTAACGCTGCAGCGCGTAAGATAGCTCTGACAGCTGGCAAGTGCTCTTTATCCACGTATTCACCTTCTTCAAGAATCGGCATCGCCTTATTGAAACTCGCATCCCATTCTTGCGGCAGCACAATCAGGTGAATTAGCGCAGAGACAACCATGACACCAACGACAAGTAACATCGCCAAAACGCTGATTCGAGGCGCAGACAATAACAATCCGAAAACAGGCAAGGAGACCATCGCAATACCTAGTCGTTGTATGCGGTGGGCAACAGGATAGTATTTGTTATACAGCTGACAAGTAGGTTCATTCCTGTGAAATTGAATTGCATGACCAACTTCATGCGTAGCGATTGCTACCGCGGTCAAGGACTTACCATTGAAATTTTCTGGCCCGAGGCGAACAGTTTTATCAACCGGACTATAATGATCTTGGCCACTCTGACCTTCTTCGATAATCACGCCGTCTAATGAGAATTTTTTTACCAGGTGTCGAGCGAGCTCGCCGCCTGTACCCGGAATCCCTTCTAGCTCGTGCCGATATCGCCACAAAGTGAAGCGCACCCACAATAGTGGTGCATAGACTAAAACCAAGACGATGCCAATAATAATTGGACTCATATTTAATCCTCATTGCCTGGAAAGTCGCTTCGCCGTAGGCAAATACAATGTGTTCTTTTTGTCTACTCTTGACGGGCTTACCTACAACTTATTATACGGTGCTGCAGGCGTCGCGGACGTGGAAAAAAATTAAAGACGCACAATACTCACCCGTATCCATCCATAGGTTATGAGCAAACGAGATCAAGCAAGCGCACGCTCAATCAACTGAAATGCCCGAGAAGAGAACTCAAACATGTTTTTTTCCCTGTCATCGTGGCCAGTGATGACTGTTTCACTGACCTCATCAGGGCCTGCCAAGGCGATCACGCTTATACCCACTTCGTCGCTATAGGGCGTTCCTCCGGGTCCAGCGACACCTAACTCTGCAATTCCCCAAGTTGAACCCATTGTCCGTTGAATTGACCGCGCAAAGACTAATGCCATCTCTCCGGTCAATGGTTTTAGTCCTTTTAATTCATCCATCGGTAACTCGAGGAAAATTTTTCGGGACGCTTTTGTGTAAATTACGGTGCCACCGGCATAATAGGCTGATGCCCCTGGCACAGATAACAATCCAGCACTGATTATTCCTCCTGCCGAGGATTCTGCTACTGAGATCGTTTCTTTTCGCTCCTTAAGGAGCTTGGCGGCGCCTTCTGCCATCGATTGTAAGTTCATTACATTTCCTTTGGTTAAGTAAGTTCATTTTGGGGCCACACGCTCGCTTTATTCGATAGCCGCTTTATTAGGTAGTGTCGGCAGAGTTAAAGTCCTGCTATCCTCAAATAGTCTTCTAGCCCGATTTACCACGCGCAGCTAAAGATACCCCAACGCTCTACGGATCATCTCATGACTGAAGCAGTCAATGAAGAAAACTCACTCTGGCAAAATCCGAAGTTTATAGCCTATATGGGCTCGACAACATTTTTTAACGCCGGATTTTCAATGCAGCAGCTGATTATCAGTTGGTTGCTGGTCGGTGTGTTGCTGCTTCCTGGTGATGAGGTAGGTCTGATTCAGGCAGCTATGGGCGTCCCGGGCTTGTTTTTGATGTTATGGGGCGGTGCAAGTGCCGACAATAAGGACCCCCGATCAATTCTACTAAACGTGTACTCCGTTACCTGGCTCTTTCCATTAGTCCTAGCGACTTGTGTCTATTTCGACCTGCTTAATATCTGGTCGATTTTGCTGTTTGGTTTGGCAATCAGTACAACGACATCGTTCTCGAGCCCCGCACAACAAGCAATACTTAATCACGTGGCAGGCAGCCAGGTACAAAGAGCCGTTACGGCCTCAACTGCCGTGATGTTTCTGGTCCAGATTTTATCACTCGCTTTCGCAGGGCAAATGGACAAAGTCGGTTTATCCACCGTATTGATCGTCCAAGCCGCTGCAATTTTATTAGCAGCGATAACAACCAGCAGACTAGATAAAACAACGCCAACACCTCAACCCATCGGAGAGACGTCATGGATGAGGTTGTTAAACGGGTTTAAGGCAACATACAACAACAAAAAGGTCTTTCATCTGCTCGTCATTAACTTCATTTCGAGTATCTTTAATGCGGGTGCCTTTATGACCGTGGTCCCATTTGTGGTCAAACGAACTTACGACGGCAATGCACTGCAGCTCGCGACAATTATGATTATCTTTTATTTCGGCGCTACGTTGACGAATCTATTTATGTTTAAGATCATGCCCATCGAAAGACCGGGTAGATGGTTTCTCATGATGCAACTAAGCCGAGTAATCATTCTCTCTTTGCTTGTAATCAGACCCGATTGGTGGCTACTAATTGCGGCCATGTTTGCCTGGGGGCTGAATATGGGCCTTACGACGACGCTGTCACGAACAATTGTCCAAGAATCGGCGGAACCCGAATTCAGGGCGCGGATTTTATCGGTCTACAGTCTGGGGCTGATTGGCAGTGCACCTATTGGTGCTATTGTGCTGGGAAATATCATAGAGATATTCGGTACTCTGGAGGCTCTTATACCGGCGATGCTGGTTTCAGTTGTACTATTTATCTACGGCGTCTTTTTCTCGCCGGTTTGGTCTTATCTTTCACCGACATTTGATCACGCCGGAAAAATCAAGCAAAACTAGAATCACTCCTTAATCCTTGCCCGTGATTGTATTACCGGGGAAATCTCCATGTTTATCAAAAAGGAAGATGTCTATTTTGCGGCGGCTACGAAGCATTCGACGATCCGGAATCACTGCGCCAGCCCTTGGGCCGCGGCGAAATTGAAATCTACGTTGCCCCTTTCTTCTTTCAATGAACCCGGGTTGCTGGGAGATATCATCTGGGTTAGGCATCAGGTCTATCCAGCATTCGCAACCGATCTCAACTAGCTTGATCGCAAATTCCATTGCACGCGTTTCTGTTAGTTCGGTTTTTAGAGAATATTCCAGACCGGAAAACAACCGGTGAACCTTTACCTCGTCAAGGCGAAAGACCTTGCTGAAACGCCGTTTAGTCGTATTGAGATCATATTCGCCAGTTAAGTCTCCTGCAAAGACGACTCTATAATTATTTTGCTCTGCCATGCTTTTAACAGTTCAGCTCAATCAACTCCGGACACTTTCTATCTTGCATCAATTGACACGAACTAACTAGCTCATTGATAAAGCGCTGGGGCCGCTGTTCTGTCCGTGGTTCACAAGTTATAATGGTCGTTTTAGGCTTGGGCAATTAAAATGACAGACACTACTTCTGCAAATACGGGCAATACCACTAACAGTGCTACCATCGATGGCAACATGTTTCTCTACAAGCGCCCTGTCCTGCTCAATCTTGAAGAACACGGTAAGCTAGGTCTGCAGAAACGACCCAATCCATTCGAGTTTGTTAAAACCGTTAAAGCAATACCCATCGTCGCGGCAGAGTTTTCTAGCGTTCAGAAACACTACCCAATTGTTTTCAGTAATCTTGACAATCCTGCTGCGCTTGCCATTGTCGGCTTAAAGGAAGACCGAAACCTGTTCGTCTCAGAAGATGGACAATGGGATCCGCATAGTTACGTGCCCTCCTATATTAGACGATATCCATACGCACTTGCGACGGGGGAGAATAATCAGGCAGCCGTCGTAATCGATACCGGAGCGGACGGGGTAACCGAACATGCCGACTTTCCGTTTTTTGACGGTCAATCAGTTACAAAGGAAACTCAGGACATGATTGATTTTTGCCAGCAGTTCGCGCTTGAGGCGACAAAAACCCAGAACCTTTGTCGGCGAATTAAGGAACTTGGATTACTAACTCCCCAGACGGCGACGCAGAACACAGACGATGGAAGTGAGCCGACCGTCATTGCTAACTATGTTTCAATTGACCCAGAGAAGCTCACCGACTTGTCCGCGGAAGAAGTAAAGTCTCTGTTGAATGATGGAGTACTGGCTTCGATATTTTCTCAGGCATTTTCGATGGAAAATTGGACTCGACTCATCGCGAGAGAAAATCTACAAAAAGCGAGATAAAAACGCTGCTCATATTCTCTCTAATCTTTGCGCATAGAAACCATCTGTATCATGAAGGTCGGGCCTGAGCACCAGCTCGCCGCGAGACTGAATTTGCTTCGCTAACGAGGCATCTACTCCCCTGATCCTCGCGAGTCCTGAATCTGAGGAGCCTATCCAATTTTGTGACCGCATAAAGTGCTTGTTCTTACTTAGAAACAAATCAACTACACACTGATTCTCATCATGAAGAAATGAGCAAGTAGCATAGACTAGGACCCCTCCAGGTTTAACAAGCTGCGCGGCACTCTCAAGGATGTTTGATTGTAGCGCCGTGAGCGCCTCGAGGTTTTGACTAGTCCACTTGAGCCCAACATTTCGCCTCAGTGTACCCACCCCAGAGCAAGGCGCGTCAATCAACACACAATCGACTTTGCCTATCAAGTTCGGATCGAATGATGCAGCGCCAGCTTTTTCATCAATCACCTGAGTCTCGACAATATTAATTTTCGCACGTGTCAATCTTGGCGTGAGCCTTGCCAAACGATTGGGATGAACGTCCGCTGCAATCAACCTGCCCTTGTTTCGCATCAACTCTGCTAGATGCAATGTTTTACCCCCGGCGCCCGCACAATAATCTACGACCAATTGACCCGGCTCAGGATGTGCTAGCCAACTCACCAGCTGACTACCCTCGTCCTGAAATTCGAATCCACCCTGCCTAAAGGATCTTGAGTTTTGTAACGGACCCCTTTTTGCAACCCGCAATCCAGTCTCGGCAAATCGTGCTGCTTCAACTTCAACCCCCTGCTTCTTGAGGGCACTCAATAATTGCGCCTGATCGTTCACTAGGGTATTTGCGCGAATATCAACTTCCGCGGGTTGCAGCAAGGCCATACCTAGATCGATCAAACCTTGCTCATCAAATTGGGATCTCATTGCTTGGAATAACCAATTCGGCAGATTCAACTTTTCAGAGAGTGCAAGCACATCATCATTCAATTGACTCAGATATAGACTCAGCGAAGCGATGTAAGGAGCAGCGTTAGTATCTTTGAAATACGCCGGAAGCCAGCCAAAGTATCGCAGCAATCCACTGCTAACGATGGCTTCAATGTCTGAAGGCGCTGAAACACCGCTCAATTTTACCAGCGTCTCTAATTCAAGTTTACGACGAACGCACAGGTAAACAATTTCTGAGGTAGTACGTCTGTCCTTTGAGCCCATTTGTTTGTTGCGCCGAAAAAATTTCTCGACGGAACGTTCGGCCGGTTCTGAAGCCGAAAGCACTTCACCCAACAAATCCACTGCTTGCATGAAACGAGTTCTGGAGTAACGCATTAATCTTGTGGTCCTTTGTGTGACAATAGCCCTGGCTGGCGCTTCTGGGAGTCTGACATTGCTCTCTCTTTTTACTACAATGTGGACTGGCGCTGAATTTTTTAAGTGAAGCTGAGTCCGCCTGACCGAAACTGATTATATAACCTCGGGTACCTATAACGGAATCATATGCAACAACGGCAAAAAAGGACTGCGTTAGTCCTCTCCGGCGGAGGGGCAAGAGGCTCTTACCAAGTCGGTGCGCTTAAGGCTATCGCGCACATTCAACCCGATGGTGGAATGAATCCCTTTGATATCATTTGTGGCACTAGCGCAGGTGCGCTTAATGCCTCCATGCTTGCCTGTGAAAGTGATCACTATGGTCACGCTGTTAAACGTCTTGAAACGCTTTGGCAAAACCTTCAATCCGACCAGATCCACAAGGTCGGGTATACCCAGTTGTTAAAATCGACCCTCAGATTATTTTTTTCATTCTTCCGGAACGGCATCGCCTCCGGCGCGGCATCCGCTTTGCTTGACAATGAACCTCTAAGGAAGCTCCTAAGCACCGAAGTTGATTTTGATAAACTTGATGAACATATTAACAATGGCCGATTGCGCGCGCTGTGCATTACAGCATTGGCTTATAATTCCGGTCATAACATCAGTTTTTTTCAAGGCGACCCGAGTATTAAAGGCTGGCGTCGAAATCAACGTCTTGGTGTTGGCACTCGCTTGACTCATGACCACCTTATGGCCTCGTCAGCGCTGCCAACGATCTTTCCGCCGGTAAAAATTGATCACGAATATTTCGGTGATGGTGCGATTCGTCAAAGAGCACCACTCAGCGCCGCGCTACATCTGGGCGCAGAAAAACTGTTTGTCGTCGGGGTCAGTTATCACGAAAAAGAACAGGAAGAATCGCAGAAGCCTATTATACACACGCCAACATTTGCGCAGATTGCCGGCCATTTGCTCAACAGCTCATTCATCGATGCGATGGATGAAGATATTGAAATGCTGGAGAAATTCAATTTTATCAGCAGATATCTCAGCAGCGATCAGCTGACGGCTGCCAACATACGGCCGATTGATGTGCTCACCATTACACCTTCGATTAAATTCGATGAGATCGCAGCAAAACACATCTCCACGCTACCCTTATCGATGCGAACATTTTTCAAAACGATAGGGGCAACCAGCACCGGAGGTGGCGCCAGCATGGCAAGCTATCTGCTGTTTGAAGCTGAGTTTTGCAAAGAACTGATGGAAGCCGGCTACCGTGACGCCATGGATCGAGAAGAAGAAATCAGGACCTTTCTTTCAGCTTAAGGTCAAAAAAACAGCACGAGAGCAAAGCCCTCGTGCAATTGAGCTTTAAAGCGAGATTATCGCCCGGTGAATTCCGGCTTCCTACGTTCGAGGAAAGCTTGCACCCCTTCCTTGAAATCTTCGCTTTGGAACATACCACCCAGGTGCATCATCAACTGGTCAACTGACGTGTCATATGATTGTTCCAGCCCCATCCGCATCATGCGTTTGGTTGTTTGTACAGCAAGCGGCGCATTGTCAGCGATTTCCTGAGCCCAAGTCATCGCTGTTGTCATCACATCAGCATCTGGCACAACAGTGTTGACCAAACCAATATCGAGACACTCTTCAGACCCGACAACGCGGCCGCGGTAGTAAAGCTCCGATGCCTTTGCCCAACCTATCAAACGGGGTAACAACCAAGTGCCGCCACTTTCAGGCACAACATTGCGCTTGGCAGTGACAGCAGCCATTTTGCCGGATTGTCCCGAAACTCTGATATCACAAAGTAATGCGATGTCCATACCATAACCAGCTGCTGCGCCATTGAGTGCACAAACGATAGGTGTATCGATATTCCACATCACGTTAATCGGCGCATCTCGCAAATCAAAAAGCTGACGAGGACGATTGCTGCCCTTGGAATCACCACTGCCGATGCCACCTTGGCCAACGTCAATAAGGTCGAGTCCCGCGCAAAACCCCTTGCCAGAGCCTGTCAACACAATGCATCTCACATCAGGATCCTTGTTTGCCTCAGTCATCTTCATGGATAGCTCATTCAGCATCACGCGACTGATCGCGTTGAGTCTGTCTGGGCGGTTGAGCGTGATTACAACAATGTTTCCTTTTTGTTCCACCAAAAGTTCTTCAGTTGAAGATGCGCTTATTGTCATGGTCTTTCCCTCTTAGCTATTTAATGAGTTCTCGGTACGATTGATCGTCGTACGATCAATAAATGATTTAATATCTTTGACGGCCTGACTCTTTCGCCGATGAAATACTGAAAATGACACTACCATATCAACGTGTCCAATGCCTTCATAGACTTCACGGCAAGCTTGGCCGCCCACAGCCAGTTGCTTCTCCATCAGACTTTTCGAGTGTCCTCTTCGCACCCGGTTATCCTCTTTTCCATGGAGTAAATACAGAGGCGGCGCTTCCGGACGAACGAAGTTCACTGCCTGCGAGAGAGGATACTCATGCTGCGGCGCGAATAGATCCCAGTGACTTTCCTCCGTATAAGGATAAAAATCATAAGGACCCGATAAGCCAATAAAAGCAGCTATACGTTTTTCAGCGCCTGGCAAATCAGACAACAATGCGGGGTTGAGACACAACAGAGATCCTAGTTGAGCCCCCGCAGAGTGCCCCATAACGTATATCGGGCGGCGAGAGTCGATTTCCTCACTGTTCATCACCCAGGTTATGGCCATACGAACGTCGGCTAGAATACCCGAGAATCTGACATTTGGGTAAAGCCGGTAATCTGGCACCACCACGTCGTATCCAAGCGAACATAGGGTATCTGCCACGAAACGATAGTTACCTCGATGGCCGCTTTGCCAATTACCACCGTAAATAAAAAGAACCAGCGGACGTTTCACCTTGTCTTCAGCGTCACCTGTATGCAGGACGTAGTGATCAAGCTGATTTCGAGGTTCCGAACCATAGGGAATGCCTCGATTCACATGGTAACCGCCTGATTTTGCAGCGGCATTAATAATTCTCAAACCAGCAAGCTGGACCGAATCAGAGATAAAATTCCTGAGTTTCAATGGCCTATTTTCCAAAAATCCTGTAGCATTTCTCGCGGTTTTGCGCTGTTCCTGAACGACTCGTTCTATAAGGAAGCCGGATCCCGCGACGGGTCTATATTATGCTCGTGGTTTGCCCGCCACAAGTAGCCTCCTCACCAATTATCACTAAATGGAATTTTGAGATCTTGTTGTATTACTGCTGTGTTAAAAAGCGCCTCTGCGCCACGAACCCCATGTATCGAATTTTTATTGGCTTCATTGCGCTACTGTTCACCGGCATATATAACCTACCTGCTCATGCCCAATCGAAGCTAAATACGCAAAGCGTGACAAAAATCGCCGATGACGTCGCAACAACCCTCATCAAAAAACAGCACTCAGAGGCTGGAGTCAAGATAGACGGACGACTTGACGAAGACGTCTGGGCGACTTTACCGTACATGGATGATTTTGTCGTAATAGAACCAGATACCTTAGTCCCAACAGAATACAGGACCGAAGCAAAGTTATTTTACACGGAAAAAGGCCTGTATGTCGGCGTCCACAGCGAACAACCGAAGGCGACGCTGATCTCTAGATTAAGCTCACGGGACGACTTTATACCGAGAGATGCCATTTCGATTACGCTCGACCCTGGCGGGTCAGGACTCTACGGCTACTGGTTCGGCGTCAACCTAGGAGGCACACTCCAGGATGGTACCGTGCTACCCGAGAGACAATTTAGCAATCGCTGGGATGGGCCATGGAATGGCGCTTCGGTTGAAGTCGAAGGCGGTTTTGACACCGAGTTCTTCCTGCCCTGGTCTATGATGACAATGCCGGAATCGGCAAACAGCACCAGAAACATGGGCATCTACTTGTCTCGCAGCGTCGCCTACAAAAATGAGCGATGGGCTATTCCTGGCCTACCGAGAACAACGAATGTGTTTCTTTCGAAACTGAGGAAGCTAAGGGTTGATGGTGTAAGCCCAAAACAGCAATTTACTTTTTACCCCTATGCGTCGACAACTTATAACAATCTTGATGATGCCGACCCTGACAGTTACAAGGCTGGTTTTGACGTATTCTGGAGACCATCGACTAACCTGCAGCTCACCGCAACGTTAAATCCTGATTTCGGAAACGTTGAGTCCGATCGGGTTGACGTCAATCTATCTTCATTTGAAACATTTTTTCCCGAAAAGCGTGCATTCTTTCTCGAAGGCAACGAGATATTTGATGCAACCCCCAGGGCACGAAGTTGGGGAGGTACGCCAACAACCCTGGTCAATACCAGAAGAATCGGCAGCGCTCCAATTAGGCCTGATATAGACGATTTTGAGCTTGAAAGCGTCGAGCGAAATCAACCCTCGGAATTATTCGGAGCGGCTAAGATAACCGGTCAAAACGGGAAACTGAGATACGGTCTGCTGACTGCATTCGAGGAAGATACGTTGCTGGAAGGTGAGTTAGACTCGAATCCCCTTAGCGTGGTTCAGGATGGGCGTGAATTCGGTATTGGCAGAGTGTTGTATGAAGACACCAGTACCGGCGCCAGAAGAGGCTTTGGCTGGCTCGGCACTATTGTAGATCATCCCCAAAGCCAAGCTATGGTGCATTCCCTAGATGGTCATTACCTTTCCCGTCAGGGAAAGTGGAACACGGATGCACAGTTCATGTTCAGTGACGTTGATAATATCACCGGTGCGGGTGGGTTTGTCGATGTTCAATACAATCCTTCTCGGGGTCGAGAGCATAGCATGAGCTTCGACTATTACGATGAAGACCTCGACATCAACGATCTGGGGTTCCTACGACGCAATGATCTCGTTGGCGTGGATTACGACTACAAACGAAGCGAATCGGGATTTTCACATATCAAGTCAAGGGAAACATCCCTTGGCTTTACTCAGCAATACAACACCGACGGTAAAAATGTGCGCTCGGGACTGTTCTCATCCCAAGAGCGATTTTTTAACAACAACAACTTACTTGTCACCGAGCTCAAGTACTTCCCGAGTCGATGGGATGACGTGAATAGTGGCGGCAACGGAGCATTTAAAATTGATGGCAGAGTCAGCACCGGCGTGCTCTATGGGACCGACGGCTCAAAGAAACTGAGTACCGAATATGGTGTTTTTTATAAGGATGAAGACATTGGCGGACGTTCGATGGAATATGAACTCAACGTCACGTGGCGGCCTACTGATCGCTTTTCATTCTCATCTTTTATCACCTATGAAGACAAGAAAGGATGGTTGATTCACGACGAAGGCAGGAACTTTACAACATTCAATACTTCCATCTGGCGACCTCGTATCGAGGCGAATTATTTCCTGAGCGCCCGTCAGCAATTCAAGATTACGGCACAATGGGCTGGCATTAAAGCATTCGAAGATCAGAGATGGTCCGTACCGATAGGAGACGGAGACCTCATCGAAGAATTCAGGGGGGACAATGAACAGCTGCGAGATTTCAGTATTAGTCGTCTAACCTTTCAGGCAAGGTACCGATGGGAAATTGCCCCGCTGTCTGATTTATTTGTTGTCTATACACGGGGTTCAAATGTCGACAGCCGACCGCAGGACAGTTTTTCTGAACTTATCAGGTCCTCATGGTCTGAGCGGCTTGTCGATGTTTTTGTGATTAAGCTCAGATACCGAATCGGAAACTAAAATTTTCTATTGACCCATGCAACATGAAACTCCTCTATGGATATTTGGTTACGGCTCTTTAATATGGAGAGCTGACTTCCCATATGAAGAGCAAGCACCCGCCGCTATCAGAGGCTATGTCCGCAGGTTCTGGCAGGGTTCAGCCGATCACAGAGGTGTGCCGGCATACCCCGGCAGAGTTGTCACACTACACGCCTCTCCTGATAGTACTTGTTGGGGCGTTGCCTACCGCATAGACCCAGCCCAAGCTGAGGCCGTACTTGCACATCTCGACTACAGGGAAAAAGGCGGCTACGAACGACTTCAAATCGAGCTTGATATCCGCGGTCACAAGCAGAGCGGACTGACCTATTTTGCAACGCCTGGCAACCCAGACTACCTTGGGCCGTCAGCACTCCATGAGATAGTGGAACAAATTAAATCGGCTGCAGGACCTAGCGGCACCAATATTGAATATGTCCTACGCCTCGAAGAAGCGCTCACTACAATGGGTGTCGTTGATCAACATGTTTCAGATATAGCAGGGAGCTTAAGAGAGCACCTTTCCTAACTTTCCAGCTTCTTCGGCATATTTGGCGTACGAGTCTTTTAACGTCGCAGAGTTTAATAAACATTCTGCGACTAATTTCCCGGACTCGGCGTCGTATACCGAAGTCATCACCCAATTCGATTCAACACGCCGACTCTCACTTAAGCAGACAATTTCTCGCTGCAAACGATAGGCTTGACCGACAAACAGGGGACCGTCGATCAACTTGATTTCCTGATCTGCAAACAATCCAACGGCTGGCCCTTTTACTGGAAAACCAGCCTCACGAGAACTATATTGTGTCAGCACACTGATCATTTCTAGAGGAATAATGGCTCTCCCCCAGGGCGAGCCGGAACCACCCTCTGCGGTATACCAGGAAGACAATTCGGTAATTCCACGTAACTTATCATTTAAGCTAAATGGGTAAAGGTCGCCCATATTCTGGTCAAAGCCCATCGACACCAACTCATCTTTCTTTCCTTTCATGCCAACCGAAAGTTCGGACAAAATGACAAGCTGATCTGACGCCTTAAGTTTCGCCCGACGCTGATCAAGCTCTGATAACTCATCCCCAGACCCTACACTGGCCGTACCAGAAAGCACCGGTGTGCCATCGCGCTTTTCAGCCCAAATTCGTGTAATTAGTGCACCCTCAGCTGGACGCTCGACAAAAGCGCGCACTTCTTCTCCCTCTACGACCATATTCAAGTAATGCGAACTAATACATCCCGTCTCAAACCATGGCTGACCGAATACTTCTGCCAACAGAGGAACAAACTGGCTAAAATGCGTCGGGCCTTCTATCGGCGCACCACTAAAGCCTAAGTCTTCTGCCATTTTGTCATCGTGAATCGATACATGACCATCATAAGTCTGGTCGTTTAGCATCTGCCGAGGATGGCGATAATCGCCACAAATAACTAACTTCGAATCAAATCCGTTCATCAAACCTGGCTCCTGTTTTGGCTAAATGTTCTCTGTCTACAAAGTGGCAAAGAACTCATCATGACAATTAAAAACTATTTTTTCTCTTCAAGCACCTCGGCGATGATTAGGTCAAGCGTCGCCAACTGCTCCTTCATGTGCTCTAACTCAAGTGACACTACTTGCTTTTCTTCACCTTCAGCGGTCTTCAATTGCTCTTCCAACGCCGCAATTCCCCCATGAAGTTGAGACTTTTCGGTACTAAACTGCTCGGCTTGTTCGGCCTTATCGAAAACAATCTCTTCCGCCACAGTATTATCAACCCATGCTTTTTGTTTCTCTCTCTGCCTCGCAGATCGAAGCAGGGCTTTCTCCGCAGCATCAAGTTGGCGCTGCCCGGAAGGGACTATTTCAATATGCTCACGATGAAGAATATCCAGCACAGCAATACGAAGGTTTGATCGTGCAGCGATCAATTCTTTTGCTTCGGTCAAGACACCAGAGATTCGGTAGGTAATAGAAAAATCACCCAGCGCTTGAATATGCACGAAGGGTTCTTTCAGGCCGCTTGTCGCCGCCGCTTCAAGTAACAAGGGACGAATTTGATTGTGATTCAGATCGTACGCTAAAGAGAGCGTGGTAGAGACAATTACGCCGGAATTTCGAACTGTTGCGACCGGATGCGTCACCAATAATGTGTTTGGTATCGCAATCAACTCACGGCTCTCGGATTGAACTTCGGTATCAAATAGCCCTCGTTCAGCGACTCTGCCAAAATGCTCATTAACCTGAATAAAATCTCCCACTCGAAATGGAGACGTCACTCTTAACAGAATGCCAGCCATTAAATTGGCAAATATATTGCCTGATGAAAAAACAAATACTGCAGAGATCACCAGACCAATGAGGCCAATGATTTGATTTCTTGTATCCGATTCAACGGGTATCGCCAAGACAATGACAACCATGCCAATAAGCGTCAACCCCATCATTGTGAGTAATCTCGGGAACAACTTTTCGCTTCCGAGGTCGGTCTGGCGCGCAATTAACAACATGTGTGCAATCCACAAAACCAGCAGCACACTGATCACCGTGAAAAAAAATGGCATAAACTCAACCAACGCGGCTTGTATTGCTTCGGGTGGAAACATTCTTGTCTCTTGATTTTCAATTGGCTTGTATTCGCTCGGTGGGTCAATGAACCACCCCGCGCGCCCCAGCAGGACGACTAGTATCAAAACTTGCGGAGGAAATTGCAATGGCGGGCTTTACTCCGTAAATTATCCAGAATATACGGATCGAAAAACCTTTTACTCATTTACAGGTCCTGCTAAGCAGCCAACAGGAGAATGTCTTGAAAACCATCGCGTCAATTGAGAAATACAAAGAAGAAATGACTGGCTGGCGACGTGATATCCACGCCCATCCAGAAATTGCCTTCGAAGAGCATAGAACAGCTCGAATCGTGGCAGAAAAACTCGAGAGTTTTGGCATTGAGGTAGAAACCGGTATCGCGGGTACCGGCGTCGTTGGCACACTGAAAAAAGGTCGGGGTAACGTCGCGATTGGGTTGAGAGCTGATCTCGATGCGCTGCCTATTCAGGAAACTAATGATTTTGATCATGTATCGGTAAACCCGGGCAAAATGCATGCCTGTGGCCACGATGGCCACACCACAATGTTGTTAGGCGCAGCAAAATACCTGGCTGAGGAATCAGACTTTGAAGGTACGGTACATTTTATTTTTCAGCCGGCAGAAGAAAACGAAGGTGGTGGTCGGGCTATGATTGAAGCAGGGTTGTTCGATAAATATCCGGTGGAATCTGTGTTCGGCATGCATAATATTCCCGGTATGCCCGTAGGCACTTTCGCGATCAAGTCTGGACCCATGATGGCGGCATTCGATATTTTTAGGCTGACTATTACCGGCAAAGGTGGTCACGCCGCAATGCCCCAGTTCACTATCGACCCCATGTTGGTCGGTACAAAAATTGTTGAAGCCTATCAGTCAATCATCAGTCGATTTATCGACCCACAGGAGCCAGCCGTCATCAGCGTGACGCAATTTCATGCTGGCGACGCCTACAACGTCATACCTAACGAGGTGGAGATCAGAGGTTGTACACGGTGCTTCTCACCGAAGGTTCAGAGCCTGATGGAAGAAAAAATGCGCATCATGGCAACCGAGATCGCACGTGCCTACGGGGCGCAGGCCAATTTCTTTTATGAAAAACGTTACCCAGCCACCATTAACTCAAAGACAGAATCTGACGTCGCAGGGGAAGTCGCCGCCAGTATCGTAGGCGCCGACAGAGTTAATTTGAATCCCAAGCCAGCGATGGGCTCCGAAGATTTTGCTTTTATGTTGCAAGAAAAGCCGGGTAGCTACATCTGGACAGGTAATGGAGACGGCGAAGGGTCTTGCGCAGTGCATAATCCTGGGTATGACTTTAATGACGATGTGCTACCAGTAGGCTCAACTTACTGGGTCAGGTTGGTTGAGAAGTTACTTCCGTCTTTATCGTAACGACTCTGCGGGCAAGTAAAAACACCCCGATACGTTCGACTAAGCACAATTGAAAAATGCCAAGACCTGCACTCAAAAGGTGTTAGGTATCAAGAGACAATATGACAATACGGGTTAGTAAGAAACAGATACAACAACGTCGAGCAGCGTTCTAAGCCACTACTCAACAAATAACAATAAGCCAAATTTATGAAAAAACGCCCTAATTTTTACAAAAGTAGCATCCTGCTTATCATCACACTTCTTGCCGGTTGCGCTGAAAAATCCGAAACCGTAGGTCAAATGAGAGTAGGAGACGGGAACAAGACTGTCGTCTCTTCAAATCAGTCTAACAATCTGTCAACTGAAGAATTCACCAGACTTCAGGCCAGAGCCGCCAACATTAAAATCATCCGAGATGATTATGGCGTACCACATATCTATGGCAAGACAGATGCCGATACCGTGTTTGGCCTCCTCTTTGCGCAAGCGGAGGATGATTTTAACCGGGTAGAGCGCAATTATATCTGGGCAATCGGCAGACTCGCCGAGGTTGAAGGGGAAGATGCGCTGTTCAGTGATCTGCGCGCACGACTTTATATGACCACAGATGAAGCGAAAGACGCTTATGAGGCTTCACCTGATTGGCTAAAGGCTCTGTGTGATGCCTATGCCGACGGGTTAAATTTTTACTTGGCGACACACCCCGAGGTCAAACCCAAGTTACTCACACGGTTTGAACCTTGGATGCCGATGTTTTTTTCGGAGGGTTCAATCGGTGGCGATATTGAACAGATACCCCTTGCAGGTATTCGCGAGTTTTACGGTTCATCGCACCAGACAAAAAAACCGCTGCTATCACTCACGGATTCTCAATCACACTTCGACCAAAGGGAACCTCGAGGATCAAATGGTTTTGCTATCGCCGGGGAGCGGACAGCATCGGGTAACGCGATGTTACTTATAAATCCCCACACATCATTCTACTTTCGTGGCGAAGTCCATGTCATCAGTGAAGAGGGTCTGAATGCCTATGGTGCGGTCACTTGGGGACAATTTTTTGTCTACCAAGGATTTAACGAAAATACAGGTTGGATGCATACATCAACGCGACTCGACTTTATGGATGAATTTATCGAGCAGGTTGAAGAGCGGGACGGAAATCTGATGTACCGGTATGGTGACGCGTGGCGTCCAGTTGAAGTATCGGAAGTCACATTACAGTATCAAGATGGCGAAAAGCTTTCTGAACGCACCTTCCCTATGTACCACACACATCATGGACCTATTACTCACACGATTGATGGTCAGTGGGTGGCAACCAAAATAAACTGGGATCCCGTTAACGCGTTGCAACAGTCCTACATCAGAACAAAACAGACAGGGCACGAGGGTTTCAGGGAAATGATGGATATTCGCACCAATTCATCTAACAACACTGTCTATGCCGACTCCGAAGGAAATATTGCTTACTATCATGGCAACTTTGTACCCAGGAGAAACCCTGCCTATGATTTCTCGAACCCTGTAGACGGCAGTAACCCTGATACAGACTGGCAAGGTGTACATACCGTCGATGAAATTATCACCATCCTCAATCCTGAAAATGGCTGGATTCAGAACTGCAACTCAACCCCTTTCACCGCTGCTGGAGCATTCAGTCCAGTGCGCGCAAACTACCCTGTCTATATGGCCCCGGATGCGGAAAACTTTCGCGGTATTCATGCTATTAAAGTGCTCACCGACGTCGAAGACCTGACGCTGGATAAGCTAATCGATTTGGCCTACGACCCTTACCTACCCGGATTTGAAAATCTCATCAAGGGATTGATTTCAGCCTTTGATAACAACAAACAAGCATTTTCCGACAACGACAGTCTGACCGCTGCGATTGACACCTTACGCGACTGGAATTACGCAGTGTCAACCGATTCAATCGCCATGACACTAGCACACCACTATGGCATGCAATATGGAGAGACTGGCGCAAACCCTAAATTCGGCGGTGCTGAGCTAATTGATTATTTCGGCACTCAATCACCCGAAATGGAAAGGCTGAATGTTTTCCAGACGACATTAGCGAATCTCGAGCGAGATTTCGGTAGCTGGGAAACACCCTGGGGCGACATCAATCGATTTCAACGGTTGACGGGCGACATTCAACAACCTCACGATGATGCAGCGCCCAGTCATGCCGTTGGTCTGGCATCCGGCAGGTGGGGAGCCCTGGCTTCATTTGGCGCAAAAAGATATCCGGGTACAAAAAAGATCTATGGCTCCTCTGGCAACAGCTTTGTCGCAGTTGTCGAATTTGGCGAGAAAGTTAAAGCAAAGTCTTTACTTGCAGGTGGACAAAGCGGTAACCCCGAATCACCTCACTTCGATGATCAGGTAAATCGGTACCTTGACGCGGACTTCAAAACAGTTGCCTACTACGATGAAGACGTCGAAAAACGAGCGAGGGAAACCTACATACCCGGATTGCGATAAATGTAATCGAGATCAAGAGTCAGTGAGACTAAGCCCAAGACCTCGAATTCATTTGTCGAGCCGCATTAATCGCTGAGTTTAAGAAGTCGGCCGTCTGCGTGACCAACCTTCTTTTGCTGCGCTCATATCGGTCAGGGACTCTTGCTCTTCAATCAATCGCTCAAGGGAAGCATCCGTACCATGAACTAGTGGCTCATTGCTGAACATCGCTGCGTAGCTAAATCTACCGTTCCCCGCCTGAATAATTTTACCCGTCGGCGCATCATCGCGAGACATAAACAATACTGCAGGCGTCACAAGTCCTGGGGCGCGTTCCGGATCTGGGTTATCAAGGTCTTCATCTCTGCCAGGTACCGTGTTGGTTAATCGGGTGGCGGCAGCCGGGGCCAGCGTATTCACCTTGATGTTGTGAGATGCACCTTCAAGCGCCAATACATTCATCAATCCAACCATACCCATTTTAGCCGCACCATAGTTAGACTGGCCGAAGTTGCCGAAAATGCCAGAGGTAGAACTGGTAAGCACAATGCGACCAAAATTTTTCTCATAGAAAATAGGCCAGGCAGCATGTGTTACATAGGCTGTGCCATTTAAGTGAACGTCCATCACAATATCCCAATCATCCAGCGACATTTTTTTGAAGGACTTATCCCTCAAAATACCCGCATTGTTAATGAGAACGTCTATGGTGCCAAACTCACTAACAGCATCATCGATAATGCTCTGCGCCCCGGCGCGATCCGAGACAGACGCTTTATTAGCAATCGCGACGCCGCCGGCTGCTTTAATCTCCGCAACAACTTGATCAGCCGTGTCACTTGCCCCGCTACCATCAGCGCTGCCACCTAGGTCGTTTACAACAACTTTGGCGCCGCGACGTGCAAACTCGAGCGCGTGTGCTTTACCGAGTCCACCACCAGCGCCTGTAATAACAACAACTTTGTCCGAAAATTCACTCACTGTTCGATTCCTCTAGCTTGATAAGTTCTCGCATTACGCCAGATGATGCCGAGGATCGCAACGCTGAAATCTATAGGGGGAGATTAGAGATACTGATAGCGCACCTATTCCATCAACTACCGTTGACAGCGTGAAAATGGGCAGTTTAGGATTGGAAGAAAAGCAGAGACCACTATCGATGTACCCAGGCGCCTACGCAGCGGAAACTCCAGCCATTATCATGGCCCAATCAGGCTCAGTCATCAGCTTCGGCGAACTGGAAAAGCGGTCTAACCAAACAGCACATCTGTTCAGATCTCTAGGTTTGAAACGAGGTGACTCAATAGCCCTTGTGCTGGAAAACCATGAGGCATTCTTACCCATTTGTTGGGGAGCCTACCGAGCGGGACTCTACTTCACTGCTATTAGCTATCGGCTTCAGGAAAATGAAGTCCAGTACATCGTTAATGACTGCGGGGCGCGTGTTCTGATTACATCCATCTTACTCGCAGATACCTTCGGCAAATTCAAGGATCACCTGATCAACAATCCAGCGTGTTATATGCTCGGTGGCGTTGTCGAGGGTGCAAGTTCGTTTGAAGATGCGATCGCATTGCAGCCCCCATCACCGATTGAAGACGAATCCTATGGTATGAGCTTGCTGTATTCATCTGGAACAACCGGTATGCCCAAGGGCGTAAAAAAACCCCTGATAGAAGCGCCATGGCCACAAAACATACCGATATTTCAGGCAGCACAATTAAGATATCAGTTTGATACTGAAACTGTTTATCTCTCACCTGCCCCGCTCTACCACGCCGCACCTCTCGGTTTTAACATGAATACACTTCGCTACGGCGGCACCACCGTCATCATGGAACATTATGATTCCGAGGAGGCTTTAAAGCTCATAGAACAACATAAGGTTACCCATAGCCAGTGGGTACCAACCATGTTTGTCAGGATGTTAAAGTTACCAGAAGTTGTGCGCACCCAGTACGACGTCAGCAGCCAACGAATAGCCATCCACGCCGCTGCACCCTGCCCAATTGCCATCAAAGAGCAAATGATCAACTGGTGGGGACCCGTTATTTCAGAATACTATGCGGGAACTGAAGGCAATGGTTCAACAACAATAACTTCAGAAGAATGGTTACAACACAAGGGCTCTGTTGGTCGGGCCGCAAACGATTGCATACTACACATTCTTGATGAAGATGGTCACGAAGTGCCACAGGGAGAGATTGGCGGCGTGTATTTCGAAGGGGGCGGCAAGTTTGAGTATCTTGGAGACAAGGCAAAAACTGCGGCATCTCAATCACAGGAAGGTTGGTCTACCCTCGGCGATGTTGGTTACCTGGATGAAGAAGGCTACTTGTACCTGACCGACAGAAAATCTTTTATGATCATTTCGGGTGGCGTTAACATCTATCCTCAAGAAGCTGAAAACGCGCTGATTAGCCACCCCAAGGTCACTGACGTTGCTGTATTTGGCGTACCCAACGAAGAATTTGGCGAGGAGGTCAAAGCCGTCGTGCAGCCAGCGAGCATGGATATCGCAGGGACAGCACTTGAAGCTGAACTCATCGCTTACGTGCGCGATCAGATTTCTCATATTAAATGTCCAAGAACAATAGACTTTATCGAAGAGCTACCCAGGCATCCAACGGGCAAACTGTACAAGCGACTATTGAAAGATAAATACTGGTCCTGACTCAGCGATTCAGTTAGATCGCCGTGAACGCTGCGAGAAAACCAACAATATCACTACTGCGGAGATACAAATGGTGGACAAAACGAAGATACCGCTTCCTCAGCCAACCCCGGAAACAGCACACTTCTGGGCCGGTACTAAAAACGAGACACTTAAGCTTCAGCGTTGTGATGACTGTAACAACGTTTATTTTCCTCCGCGGCCTTTTTGTCCCTCCTGCGCGTCGCGCAAAGTTAGCGTGTTTGACGCTTCAGGCAGTGCGACGCTGTACAGTTATGTGATTAACAATCGACCACATCCAGCCTTCGATGGCCCTTACTCGATTGCCGTCGTGGAGCTGGAAGAAGGTCCTCGAATGATGTCGAATATTATTAATTGTCCTCAGACGCCAGAAGCCCTCGAGCTGGATATGCCTCTCGAAGTTGTGTTTGAGTCAATGTCGGAAGAAATATCCTTGCCCTACTTTCAGCCCGCAACATCTGACTCGAAAAATTCGGACAGCAGGAACCAATAGATTGGCCCTACAATCAGGAGAATAAGTATGAGAAGAAATAGCGTGTCTATTGTTGGAGCCGCCGAAACCACAGATCTTGGTAAAATACCTGGGCTCAGTCAGATTCAGTTACATGCAGACGCAGCCCTTAACGCAATTGCCGACGCCGGGCTTAGACTCAGCGATATTGACGGCATTGCAAGCGCGGGAGAATCGCCGACGAATCTGTCTCACTATCTTGGTCTGGTACCCACATGGGTTGATGGCACCTCCGTCGGAGGATGTTCCTTCATGCTGCATGTCCGCCACGCGGCAGCCGCAATCAACGAGGGCTTATGTAACACGGTTCTCATCACTCACGGTGAAAGTGGTCGTTCCAATATCGGGCGAGGTGCCTTTCGAGGTGGTGGTCGCAGTACGATACCCGGTCAATTTGAGGGTCCCTATGGCGGAATGGGTCCAACGACGTCCTTCACTTTACCCTTTCTACGTTATATGAAAGACACGGGTACAACCGCCGAGCAACTGGCAATGGTTGCCGTTGTGCAACGAGCATGGGCGACAAAAAACCCAAGGGCAACACTCCAGACACCGACCACGGTCGAGGAAGTCATGAACGACAGAATGATTGCCTATCCGTTTACCAAGTCAGAATGCTGTCTGGTGACTGACGGCGGCGGCGCGTTGATATTGACCCGTGCTGAGCGAGCAAAGGACTTCCCCAACAAGCCCGTTTATATCCTTGGAACAGGAGAAAGTGTCGAGACACCGATGATCAGTCAGATGGAAGACTTTACCACCTCCCGTGCATTCAGGGTCTCAGGTCAAAAAGCTTTTGAAGAGTCGGGTATCACGCATAAAGATGTAGATCATTTGATGATTTATGACGCATTCGCACATTTGCCCTTCTACGGTCTCGAGGATCTTGGCTTCTGTAAGAAAGGTGAAGCAGGTGGGTTTATCTGGGAACAGAATACTGCGCCCGGAGGCAGCTTACCGCTTAACACTAATGGTGGTGGCTTGAGTTATATGCATTCAGGCATGTACGGTATGTATGCACTTCAAGAAAGCGTTAGGCAAATGCGCGGCACCGCAGCAGCCCAAATTGACGACGCAAAAATATCGGTCTGTCATGGTGTTGGCGGCATGTTCGCTGCCAGCGGCACCATTGTCATGACTAACGACCCGGCATGATCCTCAAGCCAAACCCGTTATTCATTGGCGCTGGTGTTACCCGTTAGGCGAGAAACACCAGCGCCTGAAGAATTTCCTTATAGTCCTTCGTCTGAAATTCTACTGCATAGGGTTCGACGACTGTGGCTACGGGGTATAGAGATCTAATCTTATTTATCGAACACTTGTCGGCCCGCAACATACGTTGCTAGCACCTGTATTGTCGCCAAATCCGCTTTATCCAAAGTTAATGGATTCTTGTCCAAAATCACGAAATCTCCATATTTACCCGGTTTCAGACTACCAATTTCTTTTTCCTGAAACGCACCGTAAGCACCTTCAATCGTCATCGCTTTAAGCGTCTGTTCGACGTCTAAGGCCTCATTAGGATACCAGCCTCCGGCAGGGGTACCATCAAGCTTCATTCGGTTTACGGCAAAATACAAAGTTTCAACCGGATGCCAAGGCTCGCCTGGCAAGTCACTATTCATCATCAAGCGCCCACCTGCTTTCAGGATTTTCTGCCAAGCATAAGCATAACCGATGCGCTCAGGTCCCACCCTTTCTTCCGCCCAACCACTATCACCCACGGCATGGCTAGATTGCATCGAAGAAATGAATCCATGACTGGCCACTCTGTCAAAATAATCAGGTAGAACAACTTGAGCGTGCTCGATACGCCACCTATGATCCTGCTTTGGTACTGTTTCCAATGCGCGTTCATAGATACCTAGCGTTCGATCGTTACCTTCGTCACCGATCGCGTGCACGGCCATTTGAAAGCCATATTTTGCTGCTCGCTCGGCCAGCGAGTTAACGGCTTCAGGCGAAATTCTTTCCGTTGGGCTTGCTTTTTCAGGGTGGTCTGAATAGGGCGCCCTCAACATGGCTGTTCTGGATCCAAGAGAGCCATCGTAAAAAACCTTAATACTCCGAACGGCAAACATGCCATCTGTGCGCTCTAGCTTGCCCCGCTGAAACCAAGCGTTCATCAACAGTTCATCGTTACCATTTAACAGGCCATAAACCCGGATAGGTAACTCTTCAGTTTCGGCTAATTGCTGGTAGGCCTCCACATCTGCTGCCTCCATGCCGGCTTCATGTATGCTCGTTACCCCCTCCGCAGCCATCGTAGTCAATCCAGCTATTATCGCTTCCTTTAACTGACTATTTGATAAAGGCGGAATATGATCCGTGACCATTTTTTGTGCCAGTGTCAACAGCACGCCGCTAGGACTGCCGTCAGGACGCTCTAGTATCTCGCCTACCTCAGGGTTGGATGTTGTTGATGTTATTCCCGCACGTGCCAGCGCCTTCCCGTTAACAAAACCGGCAAAACCATGCAACGACTCAAGCATCACGGGATTATTTGGGAAGGCTCGATCAAGCAATAAGCGGTCGGGATAGCCGTTAGATGCAAACTCTCCCTCATCCCAGCCCTGCCCTAACAACCATTCCTCGGGTTCAGGATTTGGAAACTTCTGCTGGAGGCGACTAACCATTTCGGCGGTATTTGTGACACCAACAAGATCTGCTTTTACGGCATCGGTTCCCAATTCCCGGACATGGGCATGACTGTCAATAAAGCCGGGAACCACCGTAGCGCCCTTGAGATCGACTCTTTTTGCACCATGCGACAACATCTCAAGATCAGCAAGCGGACCCAAACTCCTGATTCTGCCTCTCCTGATTAACATTGCCTCAGCAACCGGGCGCCCATCGTCCATGGTGATAATGTTACCGCCAAAAAGAAGTACATTTGCATTGTTATCGGCATTTAAGGGCGCGTGTTTCAATTCACTCGCCCCGACACAACCACTGAGCATGAGACAGACAGTCATTAATGTAATTTGGGCACTCATGGCTTCTCCGGGAATAGAAAATTCGATAATCGCGGCTAAACTATGAACAATTTAGCGTGCCGCATCAATAAGAAGTAAGGTAATCCTTAGACCAAGATTAAAACTTTATAAAGGCAATACGCACAACTAACACCTGGGTTTTTGACGCAACGCACTTTTTGACGATAGAAGCAGGTAACATGAACGACACAAAGGAAAATCATGATCGAACTGCCACATTGCCCGAAGTGCGAAACTAAATACACCTATCAAGACGGACTATTGTTCATTTGTCCTGAATGTGCCCATGAATGGCCAACAAGCACAGAAGTGCACAGTGAGATAGATGACGACCTGATGGTCGTGCAAGATTCTAACGGTACCCCCTTGGCTGACGGGGATTCAATCACAGTGATCAAGGACCTGAAGGTCAAAGGCTCCTCAGCCGTGGTGAAAGTCGGCACCCGGGTTAAGAACATCCGTCTCGTGGAGGGAGATCACAACATCGACTGTAAAATTGATGGCATTGGAGCGATGAAACTCAAATCGCAATTTGTAAAGAAAGCCTGAGTAATCTCTGCACCCATTTTGATCGATGTCTAAACTAACTAGCCAAACCGGCTTAAGTCAAATGCGGAAATTAATGCGTCCGGAGTTCGAAACCTAACCTAGGAAAGTGCACCGAGATATTACCGACACGCGCATCTGTTCGCCTTATTGCCAGTTCTTCAAGTGATGCTATCTGCAGTTTTCCCTGAACCGGAATTAATCCATAATCCGTTGGAATGATCTCCACATCATCGCCGGGTTTAAGTTCACCAGGATGCATACTTCCCATGACCTCGTCACCCAAAGGCTCAGCCTTAGAGGCAATATCAAGTGCCGCATCACCGCTTATATGCGTGACGTGCCCATGACCAAAAGCCATCATCCGCTGGATCCATGAAACAACGTTAGGAAATGGATCAAGCATATCCCTAATAGCGTCTCTACTGTATACAAACCAACAACAATGATATGTGGAGAAGTCCGCGGCAGCGGGTTTATCACCAAACAAGAAACCACCATCTGATAGCTGCTTATCAAGATGTTTCATATGAGCCAAAAAATAGGGCATAGCCATTTCAAATTCCATTCTGATTTGCAATCCGCCCTTCGAGAGCTCAGCCCGATCAGCCATGAATGCTGCTGCAGCCTCCGGATCTGAAAATAACGGATTATCTATCATGGCTTTAGGTTGAAACGCTATGGCGACCGCAACGCGAAAGAAAAAGGTGTCAGTCCAGTTTGCAAGCGCATTATTCGCAGCATCAACCGCCGCCGGATATATCGTGGAATCGGGGTACAGACGATCAATCAGCCTGCAAATAATTGCAGTATCGCAATAAACATCAGCGCCATTTTGCATGACCGGTGTTTTCCGATAACCGCCACTCAGAGGCATTAACAGCGGCTTGGGCATAATTACTGGGATCTCGACAGAGCTGTAATGTGCCTGCTTGTATCCGAGCAGCACGCGTATTTTTTCTGAAAACGGGGAAGCAGGGTATTGATGGAGAATGAGGTCTGACATGTTCTTACGCCTTTATCTGAAGTTTCTTTGCCTATAAGCACGCGAGGACGCGTTCATTGATGATAGCACTTGCAGACAATATTTTTTATAGTGCGATGGAAGATCAACTGACCCGCGGAAGAGAAATAATGAGATTAGAAAAGCCACGAATCCAACCCCTGACCCTCGAAAACTGCAACGAAGATCAAGCAAAAATGCTCAAGCAGCAACAAATCAGAGGTAAACCCGCGAACATATTTTTGACCATGGCAAACCACGAGAAACTAGCGAAACGCTGGCTAGTGTTTGGAAACCACATTCTTTCGAAGTCTACCCTCGACCCTCGGGAGAGAGAAATCGCGATTTTACGCATTGGTTGGCTCTGCCAAGCCGGCTACGAGTGGGGTCAACACGTGGTGATAGGCAAAGCGGCAGGCATGAGCGAGGAAGATATTGATAATATCAAGACTGGCGCAGACGCCGGATGGTCAAAACACGAAGCGCTCATCATCAAAGCTGCAGATGAATTACACAGCGACGCCTTTGTCTCTGATGAGACCTGGGTGGGTTTAAAAGAGACTTACTCCGATCAACAGATGATGGATCTGGTCTTTACCGTCGGTCAGTACAATATGGTTTCAATGGCGCTGAATTCGTTCGGTGTCCAGCTCGATGACTATATAGAGGGATTCTGAATGAGTACCGACTTAACCAACACGCTGGCCTAATCGAGCACAACACTCTTGTCTATCTGCGCCCAGGCAACTTTGGCCATATCAAACGCGCCCTCTCCGGCGGCTTCGGCCTGCACATTGGCGGCGGTTCCGTCCTGGACGCGCTTGGCGATTCCCTGAAGAATCGCCGCTAGACGAAACATGTTAAACGCAAGATAGTAATCCCAGTTGTCGATACCGCTGCGCCCGGTCCGTTCGCAGTAGGTTTCGACATATTCTTGTTCACTGGGTATACCCATTGCCTTCAAATCCATGCCACGCAAAACGTCACGGTACGGGCGGCAGAGGTATGCGAAGTCTGATAGTGGACTACCCAGTGTACTGAGTTCCCAATCTAAAATACCAACTACTTCGTTCCGCTCCTTATGCATCATCATATTGGCTATCTGCAAATCGCCATGAACAATGCTACAGGTTTCATCGACGGGCACGTTCTTCGGCAAATACTCGATGAGATTATCCATGTAAGGATTATCAATGGTTTTGGTGTACTCATACTGGCCACACCATCTCTTCAGTTGTCGGCCAATATAATCCGTGTGTTTGCCATAGTCTGATAGACCAACAGCTTCAAAGTCCACCATATGAAGGCGGGCGACGGCGTCATTAGCTGAGTCAAAGAATGCGGCCCTTACTTCAGGCGCCCAAGGCCCAATATTTGCGTCCCAGATTACGCGACCGTCGAGGTATTCCATGATATAAAAAATTGTGCCGATTAAACCCTCGTCATCACACATGGCATAAACTTTCGCACTGGGGACGTTGGTGTTTTGCAGAGCCGACAATACTTTGAACTCTCGATCAACGGCATGCGCGGACTTCAACAGCTCACCAGCGGGTTTTTTCCGCAGTACGTACTTTTTACCTCCGGCCTGAAGCAAATATGTGGGGTTGGATTGCCCACCCGCAAATTCTTCTACCGTGAGAGACCCACTGAAACCAGCAACGTTTTCCTGCATGAATTTTTGCAAAGCCGCAACATCAAATTGATGTTGCGACTGAACAGGTATGGTGCCGGTATTCTGCTGTACGTCAAAATCGGTCATTTGCGTCGGTCTTTTCCGATCAGGACACTGTCCATGTGTGTCCACCACGGAGAATCGCATTGACGTCAGCGGCGCCCTTGGTTTCCCTGACTGCAATACGCTGCGAGTAAACATCGTCGACGAACGCCCGGGTCGGATTACAATAGATCACACCAAATGGCTCGGGGAAGTCCGGCGAGTGAATCCGAGAGATCATTTGCGCTATGGTGATGTTGGTCTCGTCGTGTACCAATATATCGTCAAGCGTGACGCCTTCTTCTCCCAGCGTGACAACTTCAAGCGTTAAGGTCTTCATATTCAACCTTATGCCCTTCTCGTTGTCAGTACCGAACAGCATTGGCTCGCCATGCTCAAGCACAAGACGCGTATTCGCGGCATTCTTTTTGTCTTTGACCAGATCAAATATCCCATCATTATAAACAGGGCAATTTTGGTAGATTTCGACAAATGAAGTCCCCTTGTGTGCATGCGCGCGTGCGAGCAAAGGCGTCAGAGACTTAGCTTCAGTGTCGATGCCACGCGCTACAAATCGGGCGCCTGCGCCCAGTGCAAACGCTGCTGGGTCGAGGGGTTGATCTATAGACCCATCCGGAGTGGATGGAGATTTGGTTCCGACTTTTGAGGTTGGGGAATATTGCCCTTTCGTCAGACCATAAATTTCATTATTGAACAACAAGATCTGTAAATCGACATTTCGTCTTAAGGCGTGAAGCATGTGGTTGCCGCCAATACTCAATCCATCGCCATCGCCCGTCACCATCCATACATCGAGTTCTGGGTTTGCCAGTTTCACTCCGGTTGCAATGGAGGGTGCGCGGCCATGAATCGTATGAAAACCGTAAGTATTCATGTAGTAAGGGAATCGGGATGAACAGCCAATACCCGAAACAAATACCGTATTCTCCTTTGGTACGTTGAGCGTCGGCATCAATTTCTGAATCGTTTTCAGGATCGCGTAATCACCACACCCAGGGCACCAACGCACCTCTTGGTCTGTTTCATAATCTTTAAGTGTTAGTGGCGCATTCATTTGGCGTTCTCCAGTTGTTCTGTGATCGCCGCTTCAATTTCGCGAATCTTAAACGGCTGACCAGATATTTTATTCAATCCTTTTGCGTCTATCATGTAGTGCGAGCGAATCAGGTGAATTAGCTGACCTGTATTCATTTCAGGAATCAGGACCTCTTCATATCCGCTCAATAAATCACCCAAATTCGCCGGCATAGGCCACATATGGCGAAGGTGAATGTGAGCAACATCTTTCCCTTCCTGACGAGCGCGTTTGACCGCTTGATGAATTGAACCATAAGTTGAACCCCAGCCTACCACAGCCATCTTGCCACTCTCGTTGCCCGAGTCGACGTCTTGGTCCGGAATATCATTGGCAATTCCATCGATTTTGGATTGGCGCACCAGCGTCATACGATGGTGGTTCTCCGGCTCGTAAGAAATGTCACCGGTGTCATAGTCACGCTCGATACCACCGATTCGATGCTCAAGACCAGGTGTGCCTGGCTTGGCCCACACCCTTGCCAGCGTATCTTCATCGCGATTCGCTGGCGAAAAACCCTCTGGGTCAGTCTCAAATTTCACAGGAAATGGTTCATAGGAATCAAAGTCCGGTACAAGCCATGGTTCAGAGGCGTTAGCCATATATCCATCACTGAGTAATATCACCGGCGTGCTGTACTTGGTAGCGATTCGCACAGCTTCTATCGCGACATCGAAGCAGTCAGACGAAGTGGAAGCTGAAATCACAGGTAAAGGCGTGTCGCCATGGCGACCAAAAATTGCTTGCAGTAAATCCGACTGTTCGGTTTTTGTCGGCAAACCAGTAGAGGGTCCGCCTCGCTGAGTATTGACGATGACGAGAGGTAACTCAGTGGCACAGGCTAACGATATCGCTTCAGCCTTGAGGGCGATACCCGGACCGGAACTTGAAGTGATACCCAATGAACCAGCGAACGAGGCACCAATTGCGGCGCAAACCGCAGCAATTTCGTCTTCGGCCTGAAATGTCACGACATCAAATTCTTTATGACCCGACAAGGCGTGTAATAAGCCTGAAGCTGGCGTAATGGGATAGGAAGCAAAGACAAGCGGTATAGACGCCAGTTGTCCACCGGCGATCAATCCATAAGAAAGGGCTTCAGTTCCCGTGATGTTGCGATAGAGTCCTGGCTCAACATCCGCTGCAGGCACTTTGTAGACTTCGACCCCGGAAGGCAGCTCAGCCGTTTCACCATAAGCATGACCGGCATTGATTGCCGCCACGTTTGCTTCAGCAATATCCGGTGCTTTGGCAAACTTCTTGCGCAATCCTTCAATCGCTGCATCTCTGCTTCGGTCAAATAGCCACATCATCAAACCCAGTGTCCACATGTTCTTACAACGGACACCAAACTTGTGGCTTAAACCATAGGGCTTGACCGTTGCCAGCACCCGCTTAGTGATATCGATTGAAATCACCCGATAAGCATCAAGCGAGCCGTCTTCTAGCGGATTCTCTGTATATCCGGCTCGAGTCAGGTTCTTCGCGGTAAATGCGTCATTGTCCGCAACAATCAGGCCACCCGGCTCCAACGAACTGAGGTTCGTAATCAGCGCTGCGGGATTCATGGCCACGAGCACATCAACATCATCACCGGCTGTGGTTACGTCTTCTGATCCGAAATAGATCTGAAAAGCCGAAACCCCAAACGTTGCTCCTGCTGGAGCGCGGATTTCAGCGGGAAAGTCTGGGAAGGTCGCGAGATCATTACCATAAAGCGCCGTGGCTTCGGTAAAGTTGCTACCAGTCAATTGCATGCCATCACCGGAATCTCCAGCGAAGCGAACTACTACATCGGTAATTTTTTTACCGACATCAACCTCATCACTTACTTCTTCTACAACAGACATTGATTTTCATTCCTGCGTTTTTCAGATTAATTTTAATACGCGCCTATCTCATGGTTGGCAGCGGTCAGGGACACTAACTTTAGACTATCGCCGTGGGGCTTTACCCCAGCAGCTGAGCCGTCACAATCTTTCTCACTCTCACCTAACAATCGGGCAATGCTCATCGAACGGCCAGCAGTCTTAGCAACCCCTAATTCTACATACATTCGGACACGCGGAACAGCTTTAGGCGCCCAGCTAACTGATCTTTTGATATTCGCAACAAACATCAAGTGCTGCGCTCATCACTTCCGTTAAAGGCAAAATAACCTGCTCCGGTATCTTGCCGCGGTCTTTCCTGATAGCCAAAAATCTCGATCATGCTATTTCCGACGAATAGCGGCTGATGTTCGCTAAAGTATAGAGATGTTGTAGACACACTTACGCCGAGGTACACGAGAAATATGAGTTTGGAAAACGGCGAGGAAAAGAAGCCAAACAACCGCCAGGATGCGGAGGTGAGTTTGGGAACTGGTGGCAAAATATTGCTCAAAATATGCTGCTCTAACGGTCAGTGAAACCAAAAATATCACTGGCCCTACGGGTTTGAAACACTATACGCGAATGCTTTGCAAACTCAAACATTCCTGCGTCAAATCAGCACCTTAACAATATTTTTGGGTCAGCGATAACAGCACTGCATTTTCAACAGAGCGGGGTCAGGACTCGAAAACAACACAGTTCGCTGTTTGAATTTCAGAGCAGTAATGGTCACAATCAAAAAGCCTTAAACGAATCATCGACCCACCTCATCTCTGCAAGGGAAATATTAACCATGAAATTTAGCTTTTGGCCACAACCCACTCAGAACTTCGACACGATGCAACAACTCGGCCAGCATATAGAGAGTACTGGCTGGGACGGTATCTGGCTGGCAGATCACTTCATGCCTAACGCTGAGGATACCAGTGCACCATGGCCAGAGGCCTGGGTAACACTCAGCGCACTCGCAATGAATATACCTAGAATCAGGCTTGGCACTCTCGTTACCGGCAACACATACCGTCACCCGGCCGTACTTGCGAAGATGGCGGCAACACTGGATCACATATCCGGCGGCCGAGTCGTTCTAGGGATTGGTTCTGGATGGCAGGAAAATGAGCATGAAAAGTATGGAATATCATTTTATGACGTTTCGGAAAGACTGAAGCGGCTGGGGGAAGCCTGTCATATTATCCAAAGCCTATTCACCAATGACTTGACTTCATATTCTGGTGAGTTTTATCAGCTGGTGGAGGCCCCGCTTGAACCCAAACCTGTCCAGTCTCCACTACCTTTGCTCATCGGTGGCGGCGGAGAACGTGTGACACTGAAATTAGCAGCGCAGTACGCAAATGAATGGAATGTTTGGGGGTCAGTTGAAACACTCATTCACAAAATGAAAGTACTGGACCAACACTGCGAAAGCCAGCAGAGAGATCCGGCTGATATACACAGAACCGCAGTCGCCCTGTTGTTTTTATCGGAGGACCAGAAATTTCTGGACAAGATGCGTTCCCGGACGTTGGCACAACCAGCGATTATCGGCAACGCCAATGAAGTCCGAGACATCATTGGCGAATACCACGCTGCGGGTGTTGATGAACTCATCATCCCGGATTTCACCATGGGGACAGGCAACACTGCACAAAAACGTGACACGCTTGACAGCTTTTTGAATCAGGCCGCAATGGGTTTCAGGTAAAATGCACTTACCTCCGATTCGCCAGCTCCAGTATCTCGTCGCGCTTCAGGATACCAAACACTTTGGTCAGGCTGCTGCACGAGAGCACGTTTCACAATCAACATTGAGTAGCGGGATAAAAGAACTAGAGTCAACACTGGGCGTGATACTTGTAGAGCGCACGAATAAGTCAGTTTCATTTACAGAGCTGGGCGCCCGACTTGCTGATAAAGCCAGATACATTCTGATGCAGGCTGAAGACCTTGTCGAGGAGGCGAACATATCATCTGACCCGCTTGCAAGCCCGGTAAAACTTGGTGTGATACCCACCATTGCACCATATATTACCAGTGACTTTATCGTCGCCGTGAGAAACCAATTCAGCACTATCAAGCTTTTTATCAGAGAGGACACCAGCGCTAATCTGATCCAAGAACTACTGAACAACAAACTTGACCTAGTTCTATTGGCACTGCCCTATGATGCTGGGCAAATTAGTACACAAATTATTTATCGAGAAGGTTTGCAACTTGCCTACAGAAAAGATAGCTCAATAGTCTCGACTGATCATGTCGATTTTGACCACCTACCGGATGAAAGTCTGCTGCTGCTAGATGATGGTCACTGTCTACGAGACCATGCGCTGGCGGGCTGCCGTTTGAAAGATCACAAAAAATTACACACCTTCGGTGCCAACAGTCTACAAATGCTGCTGCAAATGGTCGATAGCGACCTCGGTGTGACGCTAGTGCCAGACATGGCGGTCGACGCCAAGGTTTTGCAGGACACTCAAGTCGTTACGCTACCTTTGCCACGTGATAAATTTTATCGGGATATTGGTTTTGCTTGGCGCAATGGCACGTCCAGACGCTTACTTTTGGACGAGATCATGGCCCTGTTACCGCGTTGTTAACAGGAAATATGATGGATAAGTTTAAAGCGAAATAGAGGGGAATCGACTCGATCGAGTGCCTGTGATGGGTCTATTACCTGCTTCGTGGTAGGTAAACACGAGCGAAAACTTAGTTTCTTCAGAAAGATTTCTGCCAGCAGCATGGAATAGTCGGCTATGAAAAAACAAGACGTCACCCTTTTCCAATTCAACCGTTTTTGAACGCGACATCAACGCCTTATTCTCTGGCAAGTCGGGACGGAGAAATAACGCAGCATCAAATCGACCCGGGTCAATCTGCGACTTGTGAGTGCCTGGAATAACGCTTAAACAACCGTTCTTTTCTGTTTCGTCACCGACCGCCAACCAAACACTTATCAAGTTCTCCTGATCAAAGGACCAGTAACGATTATCTTGATGCCACAGTGTTGCGCTGCTGTAGCCTGGTTGTTTTGTCATCACACAATTGTGGTGGCACTGTGACATGAGAACATTGTGCTGCGCTGCATCCTCGGCAACGCTAGCTGACGACTCACCGCGGAACAAATCTTCCAGCACTGATCGACAGGCGTCGTTAGTGGCCCATTGCCGATAAAGCTCATCTCTAGCATACGCGTGAAGCAGTCTCCGACAGGTGTCTCCGCCCTCTGCAAGTTTCGAAACGGGTGAACCCGGATATTGAACATCGACCTCGTATTCAATTGGCGCGAGATTATCGTTCAACTGGGTTACTGAGATTGACATGATGTCGTCACAAACAGCATGGTCAGCAAAACCTTTTTTCACAAGAAAGCCATCCCGCTCAAAGGCCGCTCGATCAAACTCTTTTGTGTCTGTCGTTTGACTCACCATTTCCTGTTCCTCAAAAACCGCTTTGGCTTACTACCATGTTTTATACGACAAATCGCAGTGCTGGTTTTATCCCCTTGCTCGATATTCCCAATTATTATCACCGGAAACATCTTTCAGCCTACCACGATATTCTCTCAACACTTCGATACGAGATTCAGTCATGAACGTTTGCAGGCTCTGGACTGCCTTTACTCGAGTATGAGGATCCACGGCTTCAAGCAAAGGAATCATTTGTTTTTCCACCTCATTCGAATGAAGCGTCAAGGTGTAGCCGTCCTCGCCCTGATCACCCTCATAGGCTGCTTTTCACCCGAGATGCGAAATAGGTCCACCCAACAATGGTCGGGCCTCGAAAAGTACTTACATTTTCTATTCAATTAATCTCTATACACGCACACGAACTCCTTGCATCATACGATGATTGATAGCAATCAATTATTACACCGTGACACTTGTCGCAAGGATACAGGCTCAGCACTTAAATTGAGTAGATAACTCCGCGCTTTAATTTGCCCGCAGCAAACCCATAGCGTGAAGACGAAAGCCCTATCTCATGTGCACTACACCAGTTAGCACCGCTACATTGCTGTTCTGATCATAAAACAGGCAGCAGCGGACAGGGCGCTAACGATTGCATTCGCTCGCCACCAAACGAGATCAAAAAAATCATATGAAGCGATGCCTATTCGCTTTGTCGATAAGACAAAGTACGTTATCGTCTTCAAACGGGTGCAGATTAAATGCGCCATGTCCTTTTAGAACCGGAGCAAGGCTATGACAAAATCAGTGGAAGTTGTAAATTACATGTTGGCAAAGCCTATCACCGTAAAACCCGATATAAATGTTCACGAAGCCGCACAAAAAATCCTCGAGAACAAAGTATCTGGTGTCGCTGTCGTCGATGCGGATAACAACCTAGTGGGTATGCTGTCCGAGTTGGATTGTCTGCAAGCGATTGTAAGTGCTGTTTACAATGGCAATTCGCCAGGTGCGGCACTGGTGGAAGATATCATGACCAAAGATGTTGAGGTCAACAAACCAGGAGATGACATCATCGATGTCGCCTCATCTATGCTAGACCACAAACACAGGAGGCGGCCTGTCGTCGAAAATGGCAAATTGATCGGACAAGTGACCTGTCGTCAGATACTGAGCGCCATTAAAGATTTTAGTAAAGATTAACCCCAGCCACTAGTAGCAGCAACTGTCAGCGGTTCATTGTGTCAGGGGTACTGTGTCAGGGGTACTGTGTCAGGGGTACTGTGTCAGGGGTACTGTGTCAGCAGCACCATCACTCAGAACAGTTTTGAAATGCATGATGCGACGCTAAAAGTCGTGCTGGCCCTAGGTCGTTGACAACTAAAAAGCGAAATTAGCTAGGCGTACGTTTTTCCTGTACTCGCTATCCGTATCTTGCCTCAAGGTGTGATTTGAAATACTCAGCATTCAGGGTTTCGCCTGTCGCCGCAATCATCAAATCGTTAAATCCCAGGAACTTCCCTTTGTTGTGCACATTCGCACGCAACCATTTTAACAATGGCGTAAAATCACCTCGCCTGATATGAACCAACAAATCTGGAATTTCACGCTGCACCGCGGCAAACAATTGTGCCGCCGTCATTGCGCCAAGGGTATAAGTCGGGAAGTAACCGAACAAGCCCGCTGGCCAATGAACGTCCTGCAAGCAACCGTCTACAAAATTGCCTTCTGTCGAAAGGTCGAGAAAGTTCATCATTTTCTCGTTCCATGCCGCGGGTAAATCCGCGACGGCAAGCTCTCCTCCGATCAACTGCTTCTCGAGTTCGTAACGCAGAATAACGTGTAAAGGATAAGTAACTTCATCAGCATCGACGCGGATCAGGCTTTTTTCTACTCGGGTGTACAAACGGTGCAGATTGTCGACACTCCATGCCGGGTCATTTGAAACCGCACCTAAAAATGTTCGTTGCACCAGAGGGGTCACAAACTGCATGAACTCCTGCGTTCTACAGGCTTGCATTTCCATCAGCAGAGACTGACTTTCGTGTGTACCCATGCTCAGGGCCTTGCCAACGGGTTGGCTTCGCCATTTATGGGGTAATCCCTGTTCATACATCGCATGACCAGTTTCGTGAACAACCGCCATCATCGAACTGATAAAGCTCGATGTATCGTACCGAGTAGTAATCCGCACATCATCCGGAACGCCACCACAAAAAGGATGATGACTGACGTCAAGGCGGCCGTGCTCAAAATCGAAACCTAACGACGACATCAGCGCCGTGCCAAGCGCTTTTTGCTTCACATCACTAAAGTCGCCGGAAACTGGCAGTACTTCATCTGCAGATTGCAGGTTCACAACCTTGTCGGCGAACTGCGGAAGAAAGCCCTTGAGATCGGCAAAAACGGCGTCGATCTGTTCACTGGTGACATCAGGTTCATACAAATTCAACATCGCGTCGTAAAGACCTAAGCCTGTCGATTCACTTCGACAACTCGCCTCCTCCCTCGCGAGCGATACGACTTCCGCTAACAATGGCTCCATCGCTTTCCAATCATTGTTACCCCGGTGTAATCGCCAAGCCTGTTCACATTTGGAGCGCGCGATTGAATTTGCGGCAACCAGATCTTCTGGCATACAGGTTGCCTCTCGCCATGTTCGGTCAATCTCCCGAAGGTTAGCCACTTGCCAGTCATCAAGACTGCTACCAGCCTTCGCGCCATCGATCCACTCCCCGACTTTGGATTCAGTCACCAGTTGATGGATCATCACATCGAGTGTGGACATGGCTTGTGCTCGTGCTTCACCACCGCCTGCTGGCATCATGGAGGCCTCATCCCAACCGGCAATCGCAGAAACATGGCGAAGATCGTTTATTTTTTGGAAATGGACTTCAAGCCGATCGTAGTCGGTATTTATGCTTTTTTGATTCATATAATTTTTCGTTTAATGTTGATCTTAATACTTGTTCAAAACCTGTTTAAGTGGGCACGGCGACACCCACATCGCCCAAGGACACAAGATGCGATCTGTCGTTAAAACCACGCACAACTATCTTTCCCTCGGTCAGCACGACATGGCTGATTGAGCCATTGTCGCAACCATTAAATGCAAATGGTTCAGCGCCGGATGCATGAGCCAGTATGTGACCGATAATACCGCCATGGACAACCGCAACAACCACTTGATTTGCATGGTGCTGCGCAATTCGATCAAGCGCTCGCTCTACCCGCAGAGCCAAATTCTCTCTGGATTCAGCGCCAGGGATCACATCCCAACGTTGCTCGATTTGCATTCTTTGATAAAGAGGATCATTTTCATGGACCTTCTTGCGGAATACCCCGCCCTCCCATTCGCCTAAGTGCACTTCTCGAAGATCTGGCTCCTTGATCGGTTCCAACCCCAAATGTCCTAATAGCGGTGCGGCAGTCTCTGAAGTACGACGCAGATTTGTTACGTACACCGCATCGATTGCTTCATTCCGGAGACGTTCACCAACAAGTTTGGCTTGTTGCATACCCAGCGGGGATAACTCTGGATCTCCCTGACCCGCGACCAGCGGAAAAGGCTCTTCAGGTCTTGCCGCTCTAGACTCTCCATGTCTGACTAAAATGACGTCTACTGCACCCACTGGTTTTTCAAATCTGTGTTGCCTGTATTCTTTCATCTATTCATTCGTCTCCAATTTCGCCTTCTTACCTGAGTACCTATCATCCATGCCTATAATCTACCTTTACCGAGTTCAAGCTTGCCCTTTACAAGGTTAATTCTAAGCAGATCACTCGCCCCCTCGATAAGTCTCATGGACCTGACTTTTCGATAAAGCTTTTCGAGAGGGTGTCCAACAACCAGTGCCTGCCCTCCGGCTAGCTGTACTGCCATATCAACAACCCGTCCAACCGCTTCGGTACAAAATATCTTGGTGGCAATAATCTCGTTAACACTGTTCTCAGGACCATCAACCAAGCGAGCCGTCCTGTAAAGAGCACTTCGGGCGACATAGGTTTCAACACGCATGTCTGCGAGCCTCAATCTCACCCCTTCCCTGTCTCCCAACGGTGTTCCTGATCTGTGTGGTGCCTGTAAATGCTGCTCTATATAATCGATCACCCAGCTGCAAATGCCTACCGCCTCTGCAGCGACCATCATTCTGACATTACCGATGTTGCCAAGGGCTCTTGGCATTCCCTCTCCAATGTTACCAATCACTTGGGCCACCGGTACCTGAACATCGTTGAACAGCATGGAAACGTGTCCTCCACCCTCCATAGAGGAAAATTCCCGATCGATTACAAGACCTTCAGCTTGTCGATCAATCACGACCATTGCTGTACCTGCTTTGACAGAATCATGACGCTCTACATTCACTAACACTGAAACAAAATCGCAGGTTTTACCGCCTGTCACGTATGATTTTTGACCGTTGATGGTCAACTCGCTTTCGGATTCGTTGAGTCTCGCCCAGGTCGGCCTCTTCGCACTATCCGGCTCGGTAAATCCGAAAGCACCACGTTTCTCACCGCGCAATACTGGATCAAGATAGCGCTCTTTCAACTCACCCGAGGCTGAGTGCAAAATGCCAGGTCCGGGTCCAAACACATAAGATGTTAAGGGATTGTTAGCCGCAGCGAGGGTCTCCCTCAACGCTGTTAATTCGAGGTTTGAGACTGGATTGCCGCCATATTCAGCGGGTTGAGTTTTTCCAAAAAATCCGCGCTTAATGGATTCGCTTCGAACACGTGATGCTGCTTGATCTAAAGATACGTCCGCTTCCATTTCTCTCGCCGCGGGCTCGATGATCGTCTGAATAAACTCATCCAGGTTTTCTAGCGCCAACGTTATCCCGCTGTCCAAATTTTCTGGCATTTCCGTTTCCCTCAAAAAACTGTTTTGTAGCTGGTGGCTTGCTCATCATTATACGCAGGCAGACAGAAAAAATACGACCGGCCAGTTTATATCCACATCGTCAATTTGTCCTGCTACCAAAAAAAACGACTGTACTCGGCGTGCTCTGAATATTGGTCGAGAGATGCCGAGTTTGCTCACATAACCAATCAATGCTTGTACCGTATGCAGGCAAGCAATTACCTCATTGGATAAAGCATCACACGTAGTAAACTTGCCTTCTGAAGATCTCGCACAGCTGGGCAACGCGTTCTAGACCGGAACGAAGAAGTTAGATTCTCCAAATCTTTTTAGGCCAAGTTTTTGGATATTTACGACAAATACAAAGTATTTCGCAATCTCTCCACACCGTACGTCAGACCAACCAAGAAAAAACCTGATTTAGCCCACTATCCGCTAGACGCACACCCGACAACTTGGCATGCTCTGAGGGTACTGATCCTATCAGACCAAATACAATAACTAGGAGAATTAAATGGCTATTTCTGATCATGTGGGCTTCGAAGATTTCATGACAGGGGTTGAGCGCAGAAACCCCCATCAAACAGAGTTTGTGCAGGCGGTAAGAGAAGTTGCTGAGGACATTTTCGACTACATAGCCGACAAGGAAAAATATCACGAGTATCAAATTCTAAGGCGAATTGCTGAGCCTGATAGAGTCGTCAGCTTCCGCGTATGCTGGGAAGACGATAGCGGCAACATCCGCGTACAGCGTGGTTGGCGGGTACAAAATAACAACTCAATTGGTCCTTATAAAGGTGGTATCCGCTTTCATCCTAGCGTGACAGAGAGCGTACTGAAGTTCCTGGCCTTTGAGCAAACCTTTAAAAACAGCTTAACGGGACTGCCTTTGGGCGGCGGAAAAGGTGGATCAAATTTCAATCCCAAGGGCAAATCAGAGCACGAAATCATGCGCTTCTGTCAGTCGTTTATGACGGAACTGTATCGTCATGTTGGCGAAGATACCGACGTCCCCGCTGGTGATATTGGCGTAGGTGCCAGAGAAATTGGCTTTATGTTTGGTCAATATAAGCGAATCACCAATCGCTTCACTGGGGTGCTTACCGGCAAAGGGCTTGAGTTTGGCGGCAGTTTGGTAAGAACCGAGGCGACCGGCTACGGCGCCGTCTATTTCCTCGAAAACATGCTGAAACATATCAATAGCAGCGTGGAGGGTAAGTCCGCTGTGATTTCCGGCTCAGGTAATGTCGCAACACATGCTGCTGAGAAAATCCTTCAACTTGGCGGCAAGGTGCTTACGCTCTCAGACTCCCAAGGTTTTATCCACGACCCTGATGGCATTAATCAAGAGAAACTTGATTGGGTTAAACGACAGAAAGGTGTGCTTAGAGGCCCACTTTCAGCGTATACCGACGAGTTTGGCGGTGGTTCCAGCTTTCACGGTGGCGAGCGCCCCTGGGGTGTTACCTGCGATATCGCTATGCCATGTGCGACACAGAATGAGCTGGTTGGTCAAGAAGCTGAGACCCTCGTCAAGAATGGCTGTATGGCCGTTTCGGAAGGCGCCAACATGCCTACCGATCTTGATGGTATTAAGGTCTTTAAAGACGCTGGAATCTGTTACGCGCCTGGTAAAGCATCCAATGCTGGCGGTGTTGCGGTTTCTGGTCTTGAAATGAGCCAAAATTCGGAACGTATCTCCTGGGAAGAAGAGACGCTGCAGGAACAATTGCAAAGTATCATGAAAGGCATTCACGACAGATGTCTTGAGTACGGTGAAAAAGAAGATGGAAAGGTTGATTACGTCAAAGGCGCTAACATTGCAGGTTTCGTGAAAGTTGCGGACGCAATGCTTGCTTACGGTGTAGTCTAGCTATCTCTCGATTTGGAGGGTCTCGTCAACGGACCCTCCAACATCGACCCATCTGTTACGCCGCTCGACGATAACACCTCTCTCCGCTCTGATAATTGAAGCCGGCTGCATCGACTAAAGGCTTCTGATCGCAAGACTACCCACTAAAACCACCTTTTGCTCGGGCGCATCACTTCAGGTGCTTCACGTCATTATCATAGAGAATAACGACGAGTTTGCAGCATGTAATCGTGTTGGCAACAACGCTTAAAAGGCAACTAAAACCGCAAAGCTACATTTGTAAATCTGCGATTGTTAGAACGACCTCGGCATGTTCAATACGTGTTCACCGATAAAGCTTAGAATCAAATTAGTTGAAATCGGCGCGATCTGATAAAGACGCGTCTCCCTGAATTTTCTCTCGATGTGGTATTCCTTCGCAAAAGCATACCCACCATGGGTTTGCATACACACGTCCCCTGCCCGCCATGATGCCTCCGAGGCCAACATTTTTGCCATGTTTGCCTCTGCCCCACAGGGTTCACCTGCATCAAACATCTTTGCTGCTTTATCAACCATCAAAGAAGCAGCCTCAATTTCTGCATAGCACCGGGCGATGGGAAATTGCACAGACTGATTCATGCCGATCGGCCGATCGAAAATGGTTCGATCAGATGCATAGGCACTGGCTTTGTCGACAAAATAACGGCCATCACCCACACATTCCGCAGCGATCAAAATTCGCTCCGCATTCATACCATCAAGAATAACTTTAAAACCCGCTCCCTCTTCACCCAGCAAATTCTCGGCGGGTATTCGCAGATCATCGAAAAAAAGCTCACAAGAGTGATGATTAATCATCGATTCAATCGGCTGGATCGTTAATCCGTTACCGACCGCCTCACGCACATCGACGATAAAAGCAGAAAGCCCCTGAGTCTTTTTCTGAACCTCATCTTTAGGCGTTGTACGTGCTAGCAATACCATAAGATCCGAGTGTTCTATTCGACTAATCCAAACCTTCTGCCCGTTGATAACGTATTCATCGCCATCTTTTTTTGCAACGGTTTTCAGACTTGTTGTATCAGTGCCCGTGGTGGGTTCTGTGACCCCAAAACTCTGCAGGCGCAATTTGCCACTGGCTATTTCTGGTAAGTACCTGTTTTTCTGCGCCTCATTGCCATGCCTTAGCACAGACCCCATAACGTACATTTGTGCATGACATGCTCCGGCGTGAGCCCCGGCACGACAAACCTCCTCCATCACAGCAGAGGCCTCAATCACGCCAAGTCCAGCTCCGCCATAGGCTTCGGGAATTAATATATTGAGAAATCCAGCTTCGGAAAGCTCCTGCACAAATTCAGATGGATATCCCCGATCCCGATCAAGCTGCAGCCAGTAATCTTCGCCATATTGGTCGCATAGCTGTCGGACCGCTTGTCGTATTTGTGCCAGATCTGTTTCACCACTCATCTATTGTTACCTTGATATTAATTATCAAATCATAACTGGGATTGCGCAGAAAGTAAGCACGCTAAATTTGGTCCACGCCCCTTTGTAGGGATCAACTTTATCTCGTATCTTTGTCTTGCGGTCAAAACAAACGTTTTTGTGACGATTGGCAAAAATCACCGCGCTGTGCGTGTTTTGTTTATTCGCTTCATTGTCACTGATTTGCGTGCGTCGATGCCAATATGCCGGTGTCATTAAAGTAACGAACGGATCTTCTTGCTCTGTATCGATGCTATCGACCACCGTGTCAGCATACTGGCTAGGTCTCAAACAGGAATACAGAGCAGCATCTCACCGGAGCCTCAAGGTAACCGCAGTCGATTCGCAGAACACACTTAAGCAGTTTAGACACCAAGCCCGAAGACACAATTCCAACAACACTAATGACACGATTTAGTGGATTATTAGCGGCTTAATTGGCGGCTCAACAGGCACTTCAAACGAGGCATTTTCTGCCATATTTCAGTATAGTCCTAACACAAAGGTACCTAATTCAAATTCAGGCAAACAAACTGAGTTCAGCACAACTTAACAACTGACCGGTCATCACGACTCTGGAATCAATTATGCACACATGGCAAATCGGGGATGTAAAAATAACAAAAATTGTGGAACTCGAGTCTGTTGGTGGTTCACGGTTCATTTTACCGGACGCGACTCCCGAGGCAGTGCTTAAGCACGACTGGTTATCACCTCATTTCATTAATGATGAAGGAAAATTAATCATGAGTGTTCACGCACTCATCGTAGAAACGCCAACCAAAACAATCATCGTCGATACCTGCCTGGGGAATGATAAGAAACGCAATATTCCCGCATGGAATAATCTTCAGCTTCCCTTTCTTGAAGATCTCGAAGCAGCAGGATTCAAACGAGAAGATATCGACATTGTGTTGTGCACCCACCTCCATGTTGACCATGTCGGATGGAATACCATGCTGGTTGATGGCGCCTGGGTGCCGACGTTTCCAAAGGCCAGATATATTATGGCGAAATCCGAATTTGAGTACTGGACCGAAGAGGCGGAAGGAGAAGAATACGCAACCATCATGGCCGACTCGGTAAGACCCGTGTTCGAAGCGGGGTTGGTCGACCTCGTGCCGATAACACATCAAATTTGCGAAGAGGTTGTGCTGGAACCTACTCCGGGACATACGCCGGGGCATGTCAGTGTGCATATCCAGTCAAGAGAGCAGCACGCTGTTATCACCGGGGACAGTATTCATCATCCCTGTCAGATCGCGGAAACCACATGGAGCAGTAGCGCCGATTATGATTCCGCGCAGGCAACCCAAACGAGACAGGATTTTCTATCTCTCTATGCCGATAAAGAGACTTTGATTATCGGGACCCATTTCGCGACCCCCACCGCCGGACATGTGAAGCGAGTTGGGACTGGCTACGAACTTTCGGTAGAAGGCGGCTCTGAAGAGATGTCGGCGTAGTTTTCGATACCTTCATCGATGAGTGTTTGATGCGCCACGGACAAAACTTCACCAAAGCGATCCATAACAAAACGATTAAACAGGGGAATCAAAAGACATCTTTCATCGTAAGATAAACCGAGTTTTTCGGTCGCGCACCAGAAACAAAGATAAAAGTTGCTGGGTAGCAACGGATGAAAAGACATTTCTTTCTGACACAGGGCGCTAAACTTTTGCTGTATCTGATTGAGCAACACCTTGTGATGATTTAGGTTCCGCTCGCTATAGGCGCTCAATAGTTGTGTGATTTCAGCATCAGCGTCAGGCAACGCTTGCTTGTCTCTGGCATTAAGCAGCGCAGCCCAAGACACGTTCACCAACAAGCCAAACTCCTCCCTAAACAAACCGCCATTCAGCTTCAAGGCTCGCATAACGTTGAAGTGACTATTCATCGCTCGCTGTTGCTCGACATGACTCATCTCTTCGAAAAGCGTGTCTGCAACGTTCGCGGCTAACCCCGAAAGCAGGTGATTCTGCTTTTCGTCTACCGCCGATTTCACAGTACGAAAGACCTCTATGTTGCGGATATTCGCCCCCTTATACGACGGAATAAATTTTTGCGTTCTTCGGGTTTACTCAAACCAGAGAAACATCGCTAGCTAACATCACGCGAGTGCTTCGGCTTCTCGCCTCTTATCATAGCGCCAGAAAAAACGTTTTTCGCCTTCTCTTTTTGCTAATTGTCAATTTCGTGGCCTAGCTCACACATAACGCTAGGAACGGTTTAAACCAAAAAATATGGAGCGGGGAGAAAGCCTGCGTAGTTGAGATAAGCAACGCAGACCAAAACTAAACAGCCCACCAGTAACTTGTGTATTATACAGGTCCATTTTAAACGTGTGAGCACAATGAGCACAGAATCCACCCAACTTGAATACCCTTATGACTCGCCACCGCCCTTCGGCACGACCCAGGAGGTCGCACCAGGCGTTCGTTGGCTACAAATGCCGCTGCCGATGTCGCTGAAATATATAAATTTGTACCTGATTGAAGATGAAGATGGCTGGACCATCGTCGATACCGGTATTCGTGGCGATGAAACCCGAGATCTATGGTTAAAAGTTATCGAGAACGAATTAAAAGGCAAACCAGTGACAAGAATCGTGTGCACACACATGCACCCGGATCATACAGGGCAAGCCGGTTTCCTCACTCAGCATTGTCGAGTTTCCTTGTCCATGAGTTTCCAAGAGTACCTGATGGCAAAAACCATGGGCCCGATGACCCGTGACGGTAATCACTGGCAAACCGAAGCCTATTTTGAACGTGCAGGTATTGAGAAATCGTTTCTCGAAGAGCTCCACAATACGCCTAGCAGTTTCGCACCAACAGCCAACGACCATCCTTTTCCCATTTCATTCACCCGACTGGTAGAGGGTCAAATTCTTACCATTGGTGGCGTAGAATGGGAAATTATCTGCGGCATGGGCCACTCCCCGGAGCATGTCTGTCTATATTCGAAACAGCACCGAATTTTGATATCCGGGGACCAGATACTGCCCATTGTAACGTCAAACGTAAGCGTTCACCCTACCGAACCCGAGGCAAACCCATTGCTAGGCTGGATGGAGTCCCACGTCAAATTCAAAGCGCTTATCCCTAATGAAACGCTAGTATTACCGGCGCACAACCTGCCTTTTTACAACGTTCAAGCTCGGCTGGACGAACTGATCGAACATCACGAAGACCGCATGCTTCAATTGGAGGAAAGCTGCGTAACACCGAGAGTTGCTGTGGATCTACTACCCGTTTTGTTTGCCCGTAAACTTGAGGGTTACACAAAGATTATGGCGCTAGGAGAATGTGTTGCTCACTTGCATTGTCTCATGAGTCGGAACAGGATCGAGCGAACACTTGAGGGCAATCGATACCTTTATCGATCAATTGCTCCCGATCTTTCGACCAGAGCACATCCTGATAGCCATGAACCACCTGACGATTTACCCAGAATGGTGTGATTCCGAACAGCAGGTAAACAAAGCTTGATTATCGGTCCTCGCCGAGTATTATTCTATTATGATCTATGGTTATAGCTTTTTAGAATATATTCGGAGAGAACAATGCCTGCGGTTATCAAACATTTCTTCGACGCGCCTACATTTACCTTCACGTATGTCGTGCACGACTCTGAAACTAAGCTAGGCGTAGTCATTGACCCTGTTCTAAACTACGAACCGGCCGCAGGAAAATGCACAACGGAAAGTGTAAAACACCTCGTCAACTATGTTGAATCAGAAAATATCAGCATTGAATATCTACTCGAAACCCATATTCATGCGGACCACCTGTCTGGCACCAGCGCGCTTAAAGACGCAATCGGTGGAAAAGTCGGGATCGGTAGCCAAGTCGTTCAGATTCAGGAAACCTTTGCAGACGTGTTCAATGTCGAGTCGTCATTTACCGCAGACGGCAGTCAATTTGATGTGCTATTCGAAGATGACGAATCCTTCACGGTAGGAAAACTACAATTTAAGGTATGGCACACCCCGGGTCACACCCCGGCTTGCGTCAGTTATCTGGTCGAAGATAGCATTTTCGTCGGTGACACACTTTTTATGCCTGACTATGGCACCGCACGCACAGACTTTCCCGCTGGCAGCGCCCAGAACTTGTACCATTCAATCCAAAGAATTCTGTCTTTACCCGATCAAACGCGCATATTTCTGTGCCATGACTACGGCACGGAATCCCGACCAGAGGTTTGTGAACAAACAACCGTCGAAGCAGAGAAGTTACACAATATACATATAGGGCATCTCACTAGTGAAGCGCAATTTATTAAGTTGAGAGAAGCAAGAGACGCAAAACTAAGCACACCGGCTCTGCACTACCCTTCAGTTCAATTTAATATGAGGAGCGCCAATTTCCCTCCCGCTGAAAGAAATGGTGTGGAGTATTTCAAAATTCCGCTAGCGCTAACCTAAAAGCGCTATAAGCTCGCGCTAATTTTCTTGTTTCGACCCTGTGCTACTAGGCAACACTGCACGCAAGTGCTGAGCGGCAGTTGAGCTAGCTTGGGGGAATCGAGAAGAATCTGAGAGATCGGACCCCGCTGATCAAAATTGCAATCAGACGGAAATTACGGCATGTTTTAAGACGACACTTACCGATTTGGCGACCGCCATGAAAAAACATCTACGAGAAATGCCTATCGAGCATGCCAGCTGGAGATCCCTCTTGGTGACAGCCAGTTTATGTATTTCAGGCATTTTATTAGCAACTTCCGTTAGTGCCGAAAATATTACTGGCTTTGATAAAGCGTCGACCCAGACGCAACGGCAGCTTGAAGCCCAGTTTGATCAAAGCATCAACCCAGCTGAACAGGATGTCTGGCTCAGAAAGTTCTCTCAAAAACCACATCACGTTGGCTCTGCAGCGGGCAAGGCAATCGCAGAGGAAGTCGCAGAACTCATGGAAGAATGGGGTTACGATACTGAGATCGAGAAATACGAAATTCTGTTACCCACTCCGAAAGAACGATTGCTTCAACTAGTCTCGCCGAACCAATACTCCGCCTCTCTAAGCGAGGTTTCTCTTGCAGAGGATGCTAGCACCGCTGAACAAACAGAGCTGCTGCCACCCTACAATGCATTTTCAACAGACGGTGATGTTGAAGGTGAGCTGGTGTTTATCAATTACGGTAGACCAGAAGATCACGCACTTCTGGAGAGATACGGTATAAGCCTTAAGGGTAAAATTGCGATTGCAAAATATGGAAAGTCCTGGCGTGGCATCAAACCCAAACTGGCGGCCGAGAAAGGTGCGATTGGCACGATCATTTATTCCGATCCAGCTGACGACGGATACGTCGTGGGAGACACCTATCCTGAGGGGCCCTACAAACACGAGACAGGTGTGCAACGTGGCTCTGTCATGGATATGCCGACATATCCCGGCGATGTTTTAACACCCGGCGTTGGCGCGACCAAAAACGCAAAGAGACTAAAGCGAAAAAACGCGTCGACTATTACCAAGATACCTGTGTTGCCGATCTCATACAAAGATGCTCAACCGCTGTTGGCAGCGATGGGTGGTGCAACCGTACCAAGAGAATGGGCCGGCGGGCTTCCGATTACCTACCACCTCGGGCCGGGTCCGGCAAAGGTGCGCCTAAAACTTGCGTTTAACTGGGATATGGTGACCGCTTATAATGTCATCGCTCGATGGGAGGGAAGCACTTATCCGAATGAATGGGTTATTCGTGGCAATCATCATGATGGATGGAATCACGGCGCAGCAGATCCTTTGAGTGGCATGGTCGCGCTACTGGCAGAAGCGAAAGCAATCGCTCAACTAGCCAAAATGGGCAGCCCTCCGGCACGCACAATTATCTACGGCGTGTGGGATGCAGAAGAACCCGGGTTGATCGGCTCAACCGAATGGGTCGAAGACAATGCGAAAGACCTTAAAAAACATGCCGTCGCTTACCTCAATACGGATGGCAACAGTAGAGGCTTTCTTAGTATGGGTGGCAGTCATACTCTGGAGAAATTTTTCAATCAGGTTGCCGCGGATGTTGATGATCCACAGACTAACGTCTCTCTCAAAAAACGGCTTAAGGCACGACTGGCGATTAACGGCAATAAAAGGCAACAAGCTGAAACCCGCGAACGCAATGACGTCAGACTCTACCCTCTCGGTTCAGGATCTGACTACACACCGTTCTTACAACATCTAGGTATCGCATCAGCAAACCTAGCATTTTCAGGTGAAGGCAACGGCGGCAGTTACCACACCCTTTACGATACCTATGAGCATTACACCAGGTGGCGAGATCCCAGCCTCGCGTACGGTGAAACCCTAGCCCGGGTTGCAGGTCGGGCAACATTGCGTCTTGCCAATGCACCACAACTACCTTTCGAATTTGTTGCATTCGCTGACAATGTCGCACTTTATATTCAGGAACTTGAAGACCTTATTGAAAAGATGAGAAAAGAGACCCAGGTTCAAAACGCCCAATTAGACGAGGGTATCTTTGAGCTCGCACTAGACCCAACTAAAAGTCTAAAAGCACCTAAACGCCAAGCTGAGGTGCCACATCTAAATTTCGCCCCGCTGAAGAATTCTCTGGCACGGTTAAAAATAACCGCCGAAAAGTACAATCAGACCACCGGGAACAGAACACTTTCAGCTAAAGATCAAACGTCAGTCAATCAAATGCTTTACATGACCGAGCGGAAGTTAACACGCCCACATGGTCTCACCGGTAGAAGCTGGTACAAACATCATATTTATGCGCCGGGTTTCTATACGGGGTATGGTGTTAAAACCATACCCGGCGTGCGCGAGGCAATCGAGATACGCGAATTCGACGAAGCCGGTAAACAGGTAACGATCGCCGCAGAGGTGCTCGATTCACTCACGCGGCAGATAAAAGCTATTTTGACGCTCACAGCGACGTGACCTTCTCATGCGATATAAACACACGGGTAAACAACTGGATGTCTGATTGAGCAACTCACAAGACAATTCAGACGCTTTATCCGAACCCGAACCTGTGGCTGAAACGGTATCAAACGCACCACGACCGACCGACGAATCAATGTTTGCCTCTCTGAAGGAACGAGATTACATGTTCCTTTGGATTGGCATGCTTGGTTCTGCATTCGCCATGAATATGCAACTCGTCGCGCAGGGTTGGCTCGTTTACGAGATGACCTCATCAGCTGTAAGCCTCACCTATGTCACCCTGGCATTTATGTTGCCGCAGGTCATCTTCTCTCCTATCGGCGGCGTACTAGCGGACCGGATCAAAAAGAAAGGTATTATCGGCTGGGGACCTTTCGCCAATGGCCTCGCCACTCTGGTGATGGCGTATTATGTCTTGAGCGGAGAGGTGACTTTCGCCCACTTCATCTGGATGGGTTTTTTTAATGGCACGGTGATGGCACTGTCGATACCCGCAAGAACAGCGTTTATTCCTGAGATCGTTGGCGAGTCACTCATGTTTAATGCGATGGCATTCAATACCGCCTCGTGGAATCTCGCTCGTATTCTTGGTCCGGCGTTGGCTGGTTTTATGATAGCGATTTTTGCCGATGGTGATACATCATCATCCTTTGGTGTTGGGCTGGTATATATCGTTTTGGCCGTTCTCTATTTAGTTTCCGCTTTTACAGTGCTGCCTATCAAACATAAAGGGACACCGACCTCGAACAGCGACAAATCACCTCTTAACGATTTAATTGAAGGCATTCAATATGTCACCAAATCAAAGATCGTCGGCGGGTTAATTCTCCTATCGATATTTCCTTTCCTGTTTGGCATATCGATTAACACCTTTCTACCCGCATTCAATCGTGACGTGTTACAGGGTGGACCAGACGACCTTGGCCTCTTAATGACCTATATGGGCGTGGGCGCAATTGGTGGCTCACTGATGTTGGCGAAACTCGGGAGCCTGAAAAACAAGGGCTATTGGGTATTGATAACGAGTGTCATGTGGGGTTTGGGTGTTGCTGCATTTGCGATCACAACCAACTTCAACCTAGCAGCACTGGTCATTGGTTTCATTGGTCTGGTATCCGCTATTAACATGTCGATGAATCGAAGCCTGGTTCAACTGCAAGTTAGTCAGAGCATGCGAGGGCGAGTGATGAGCATTGATATGATGTCTCATGGACTCATGCCGCTGGGAGTATTGCCCATCAGCTATCTGGTCGACAATGTCAGTATTCAAGTGGGACTTGTCACCAGTGGCATTATTCTCGTCGTCTTAACTATCGTCACGGGGTATCTGATGCCCCAAATAAGAGCCATCGACAAAGGGTACTTGGCTGGCTCAACCTGAAATCACAAAAATTCAATCTTCAGCATCAAAGACAAACGAGCCAATGGGACCGGGGAAAACAACAGGACTTTCAATACCCTGGTCATTTACGCTTGCGACACCGAAGATATAGTTGTCTATCACAACGTTCTCAAGCGTGAACTTATTAACGTGGCCAACCTCTCGACTCCAGGTCCACTGAGGCTCCGTTGTTAGCCGCCAATACAATTTGTAACCCGCAGCCCGATCATCTAGTTTCCACTTGAGCGTCGTATGAGGCTTAACGATACCTTCAATAACAACGTCCTCGGGGGGCGCTGGCGCCCAAGCCATTGCAGCGAGCGTCACAGCATTGAGTGCGGTCATTTTAGCCGCATAATCGAAATTAACACCATCGATAGTATCTCCGAAGCTTCGGTCGCCTTGTTGACGGATATCCTGATGCTGTCGGTCGTAGTGCTCATTGGTCTCCATAATTCTTACTGCAGGGTAGCCAACTTCGTTGAAAGGCCGGTGATGGCCTCCGCGTCCGAATCTATCCAGACGATAGATCATCATGACGTCCAGATTGCGAATATACTTGTCTGCGATGACGTCAACATAGCGTGCAATATTTCTGGAGGGGGAATCTACCTCACCACCAGTAAAACGCCTGATCCTCGCCTGTTTTTCGGTTTCTATAGGTCGGGTAGCCTCAGAGAAAACCCTTGCCGTCGCGTTATTCGTAATACCATTGATACCTGAGATATTCCCGATCATATCGTTGTTTAGCACCGCCTCTATCTGCCAGCCATCTTTAATCGCTTGCTCCGCCATTATTTTGCCGCCAAATAGACCCTGCTCTTCTCCGCTCAAACCAACAAAAACGATACTTGCAGGAAATCGATATCCACTGAGTACTCGAGCTGCCTCGATGACACCAGCCATACCGGAAGCATTGTCGTTTGCACCGGGAGAATCGCTTGTCCCATCAAGTGGGTCTGTCACCCTGGAATCAATGTCTCCCGACATAATCACATACCGGTCAGGTTCGGTGTGTCCTCGCAACACGGCAATGACATTAACCACTTCAGTTGGATTGGGTATACGTTTTACGCCGCCGACAATATCGCTTTGAAAATAAACCTCCAAACACTCACCGCAATCACGCGAAATTTTTTCAAACTCAGACTTTATCCATCTTCTTGCGGCACCGATACCTCGAGTCTTTGACCGAGTTTCAGATAATGTGTGACGGGTACCAAAATCAACCAGCTGCTGTATGTCTTTCTGAATACGATCCGCTGAAGTGGCCTCGGCAATCAGGTAGAGCTCTCTTTGTTGCTCGCTCGCATTTAGGCTGTGACTCAGCAGAAGGAAAAACAAACCGACGACAATTCTTTTTATGCCGTAACAAATATCTGTCACGGCGGCCTTCTTTACAACAATAACTGACATGGTATACCTGCTGCTATTTTGACTGACTCTGTTGACCCATCTGGTTTCCGTCCAGATATCGACAAGTCTGATGCGTGAACACAAACCTTGACGAAGCTAGGTGCTATAACCCACAGCACGTGATGTGAAGCGGGTCAACGTGCTGACCCTCGCACCATAACTGACCTGTTATTTTAGTTCGCGTGCTACAACGGCAAACCACCTACGCCCTGATTTATTGATCCATCAGAGTTATACGCTTTCATCAAAAGCTCGGCGATGCGCATTTGATGCACTTCATCTGCACCATCCGCCAACCTCGCCCAACGAGCCTGCTGCATCATGCCAGCAAGAGGCGTATCGGTCGAATAGCCCAGCGCGCCGTGCACTTGCATGGCCCTGTCGACAACCCGCCACAAAGTGTTAGCCACGTGGTGTTTGGCCATTGAAACCTCTTGTTTGAATTCCATACCATTCTCAATTTTATAGGCGGCATGCAACACCATTAACTTTGAGGAATACAACTCCATCGCGCTGTCAGACATCATCCATTGGATGCTCTGCTTTTCAGATAGCAGGGAGCCGTGAGCAAATCTTTTTTGAGCCCTATCAATCAGCATCTCAAGCGCCATTTCTATCTGCCCCAGCCATCGCATACAGTGCGCCAAACGCGCAGGGCCAAGACGAACCTGTCCAAGTTTATGCCCCCCACCACGCTCGCCGAGTAAGTTTTCCTTCGGCACCCGAACATCGTTATATCTAACTTCCGGATGATTGTGTTTACCGCCCATGGTCTCAACATCGCGCACTATCTCAAACCCAGGGGAATCAAGCGGCACAATGAACGCTGAATTTCGTGCTTGTGCCACACTCGCGTCAGGATCTGTTTTCGCAATTACGATAGCAAAATCAGCACCTTTGGCACCGGAAGTGAACCACTTGTGACCGTTAATAACCCAATCATCGCCGTCCTGGACCGCTGTTGTCTGGATCAACGTTGGATCAGACCCCGCTACCTCAGGTTCAGTCATAGAAAAACAGGATCTCGCGGTCCCCTCTAACAGTGGCTTGAGAAAAGTTTCACGCTGATAGTCCGTCGCAAAATGATAAAGCGTATGCATATTGCCTTCATCGGGTGCCTGGCAATTAATGATGTACGGTCCCATCGGGACCTTAGCAGCCTCGGCGGAAACTGCTGCGACGGCAGTGATACCTAATCCCATACCCCCAACATCTTGTGGCATATGAGGTAACCAGAAGCCTTCGCTTTTTGCCCGGCTTCGAAGTTCCTTCACCAACACTGACCAATCGTCCCCTGATGCGTCACCTCGATTACGCAATATTTCAAACTCTTTCTTAACCGTATTTTGCAGGAACTCACGCATCATCAAACGCGCATCTTCTACCTCCTGACTGAACTGGAAATCAATAGCCATGGTGCTCTCCTGTGGAAATTGTCGTTAACGGTTTATCCTACATAGGTCTGTCTACCAAGGTAAAGCGCTGGATTCTCATATAGAATGCGCAAGCATTGAAAATTCAGGCAATAGCGACCAGGTGACACAGCGACTCGAAATCCTCAAACAAACAATTGACGACAATCTTAGCGCCACCATCCGCCATGCTGAACTGGTTCAAACCGCTTTACCGTTGTGTCCCGAGGTATCACTATTTTTACTTTCTGACGATTACCCCAGGGGTAGAATGCCGGATGATGAAATGCTGCGTATTCTCGATGCGCCGGCCTATTGGGCATTCTGCTGGGCCAGCGGCCAGGTGATGGCACGTTATCTCACACAGAACCCTGAAATCGTGAAAGGAAAATCTGTACTCGATTTTGGTTCTGGCTCCGGTGTGGTTGCTATCGCGGCCTGTCTGGCCGGCGCTGACCATGTCATCGCCTGCGACAACGATCCAATGTCACAAAGCGCCATAAAAGCAAATGCCTGTTTGAATAATGTTGAAATTCAGCAACTCGATGATATTAACAAGTTGGAGGATAGCGTCGATATAGTCGTTGCTGCTGATGTGCTATACGATAGGGACAACTTTCCGCTACTCACGTTATTACCAGATCTGGGTGATGAAATTCTTATTGCAGATTCACGGATAAAACAATTTGAACTGCAGGGCTACGAGATACTAGACAGGGTGACAACTACAACAATTCCGGATCTCGATGAGTTAAAGGAATATAGTGACGTGAAAGTCTACCGGGCGATTAAAGCGCGCTAGGTATGAAAAATGTGCTTGTCCCGACTTGAGAACTGGACGCGAAGCGGTTCATTGTTATCAGGGGCAACATAAGATTCCGCGACCTCGCAGGTTCGACGTCATTGAGTCTTACCATTGCAACTATTTGGATAAATATCTGCTGAGCTATTCGATTTCAGCAAGTCACTCATTATCCTTATATTTATCAGATAGTTAGAAACAAAAATCGCGGGTTAAAAATAATTGACGTGTTTAATACAAATCACAATGCTTGAAATATCATGCGGTTTTACCTGAAGACCCAGAATAGAAGCTCGCGGCCTGAGGGCTAGGCTCGAGCGACTTGTTTTACTTCGCTGCCATCCCCATATTGAAGTGTGAAGCGGCGCGGCGATGATTCACCGCTCGATATAGCTTTACCTGACTCGCGTTGCTATTCTTGATGAAAGAGCTGGTGTTGCCAATTTATGCACACCTTTACTACACCGATGTATGCTTAAAGGATCCTCAGAAACAATGTCAACATCAACACCTTACACACTGTCTAACGCTGCTAATCTTAACGATCGAATGGATGAAGAATCTCCGGAAGAAAAATCTGCAAACTCGAACTTCATGGACGAAAAGCTGTTCAACTCTAGGTCGATATCTATTTTTGGATCTATCAACGAGCGGGTAGCGAGAACAGTGACCCAGCAGTTACTGGCGCTTGCGGCTGAAAACAATGACCCAATCACAATTTACATCAGTTCTCCCGGTGGCCATGTTGAATCCGGTGACGTTGTGTACGATATGATCAAGTTCATACAGCCAGAAGTACGCGTCGTAGGCACAGGTTGGGTCGCTAGCGCCGCAACCACTATTTACCTCGCGGCTAAAAAGGAAAACCGATACTCACTGCCAAATACCCGCTATCTTGTTCACCAGCCATCAGGTGGGTCTCGCGGTGACGCGACGGATATCAGCATTCAGGCTGAGCAAATTCTAAAGACTAAAAAGCGCGTCAATAAAATGATTTCTGACGAAACCGGCCGGCCACTTGAGCAAGTCGAAAAAGATACCGATCGCGACTACTGGATGTCTCCTGAGGAAGCCATCGAATACGGTATTGTTGCGAAGGTCATCAGTTCCGTCAGCGAACTCGGCTAAAGATCAGCGATCGCGGGGGCTCCGTTGCCAAAGAAACCATTCCATACGCTTCACCAAATGGTGAAGCTCGCGAAACGTAATCTACCGCAGACCAGTTGGGACTATTTAATTGGTGGCACTGAGACGGAAACGACGGTTGCCCGCAACAGACTGTCTCTTGATTCACTGGCATTCAAACCTCGTGTTCTCAATGACGTCTCATCAGTTGACACAACGACGAGTTTTCTCGATCAGCCCATGAGTATGCCGATTTTACTGGCGCCCGTTGGCTCACTGCAGATTTTTGATCCGGGTGGAGGCGCCACAGCGACTAAAGCTGCAGCTGAGATGGGTATCATGAGCATCGCCAGTTCGGTATGCACTCCGGATATTGAAGAAATCGCTGCGGCATCAAATGCCTCGAAGGTCTATCAACTTTACGTCAGAGGAGATGCAAATTGGGTCGACGACATCGTTCGTCGTGTCATCGACAGCGGATATAAGGCTTTCTGCCTCACGGTTGATACATCAGTGGTCAGCCGGCGGGAGCGAGATATCGCCAAAGGCGTAAGTCCTACCTCACCGACAACACCAGGAGACATGGGCTACCAAGCCAGCCTCAACTGGCAAGACGTCGAACGTATCAAGCAGAAATTTGATATTCCGCTTATCCTTAAGGGTATCAACACCGCCGAAGATGCTGCGAAGGCCGTTGATCATGGTGTTGATGTCATTTATGTATCCAATCACGGCGGCAGACAACTTGACCATGGCAGGGGCGCGATAGACTTATTACCTGAAGTCGTCGACATTGTCGGTGGACGTGCTGAAATTGCCTTTGATAGCGGCGTTTGTCGTGGTTCAGATGTTGTTAAAGCCATGGCACTCGGCGCTGATGCTGTGGGCATTGGGCGTTTAGAAGCCTGGGCGTTGGCTGCGGGTGGACTTGAAGGCCTAATCTGCTGCTTACAGTTACTACAAAAAGAAATCTCAGGCACGCTGGCGCTGATGGGCATTAAGAATTTCAGCGAGCTCGATGCATCTTTTGTCACAGCCGCGTCTCCGGTTACATCACCTTCGGTTGTCAGCGCCTTCCCGCTACTCAATCTGGAAGATCCTGGCTACTAACGCCACTATCAATCTCATTCAAGCTCCAAATCGCCTAATAGTGGCGCGCACGCGATTAACACCCCAGATATTTTGGATGGCGTGAAAGCGAGGACTGCGTATACTCGAACACCAAGACATCATTACGGACACACGAGAGCAGGTGGCAGTTAACATGTTGGATAGCTGGCAAATAGGTGAAATCAAGGTAACCCGCATACTGGAAATGGAGATGCCGCTGCCCTACCGAGCAGATACGGCATTTATGCCTAAGGCGACACCAGAAGCGATCAAAAAAATCGACTGGCTATTCCCCCACTATGTCACCGAAGAAGGCTTTATCAAGCTGGCTTTTCAGGTGTTCTTGGTTGAAGCGCCCGGTCTACGTCTCGTGGTAGATACCTGTATTGGAAACGACAAACCCCGTCACATGCTGGGTGGAAACTCACTTCAGACCAGCTTTCTTGAGAACCTGACCACGGCTGGATGGAGCAGAGAATCTGTTGACCTTGTTGTCTGCACACATCTTCACGTTGACCACGTGGGCTGGAATACGATGAAAGATGGCGATGCTTGGGTGCCAACATTCCCCAACGCAAGATATCTATTTGGCGCAACAGAATACGCGTATTGGTCAAAGTCAGACGACGAAGATCAGGTGGCTATTATGCTTGATTCTATCAAACCCGTGTTTGAAGCCGGGCTAGTCGATCTCGTGGAAACCAATCACGTCATATCAGACGAAATAAAACTTATTCCAACGGTTGGTCATACTCCCGGACATGTCAGCGTGATACTGGAGTCAGGTAGTCAAAATGCGATGATCACGGGGGATTTTATGCACCATCCCTGTCAAATTGCTCATCCCGATTGGACTGTGACTTTTGATGAGGATCCTGAAGCGGCGGCGAGTTGTCGTAAACGGATCCTCGAGGAACTGGCAGACTCAGCTACCCTTGTCATTGGCACGCATTTCAGCAAGCCGACCGCGGGGAGGATTATCACCGTTCCCGAAGGCCTGAAGTTCGAAACATAAGTTGGCCCTAAAACCCTTGAGGTGTTCCTCCAAGGTTATCTCGATAGCCCAGTTTCAAATGAGCCCCCTCCGGGGCCACAATTTCTCGACAGACTCTCTGCCCACGTTGGCTTAGAGATTCAAACAGGTCCCGTGGTAGTGAGGGCCGAACATTTTGCCGAAACCAGGGTGCGAAAAACTCTGCATTGGGAATCGCTCTGATGTCATCGGACAAATTAGGCGTTCCACCGTGCCAAGCTCTGACGTCCCTTATCAAAACACTACCGGCCGATAGCGGACAAACGGTGCTGAGTTTCATCCATTCTGGTTCAGTAGCCAGTTCAGGCAGGGGTTCTTTTGAGTGCTGAGTACCCGGAATTTGACGGGTTGGACCGTTAATAGGTGTAAAGTCGACCGTCGGAAAATTGCACGCAATATAAGGACAGGGTAAGTCACGATAATTGAGCTTGCCTCTAGGGTCTTGAAAAGATCCTGATTTGTAAATCGTCTCACCTGTTGCTGGATCCTTGTGTTCTCGATAATCCCCCATATCTGAATGCAGTGGCTGGTAGCTGACGGCACCAGGAAGACAAAAATCTCCGCCCGCCCCTCTCGAAATATAATCTTCGGAATTAAAAATGGCCGTGAGAATGGCATCGAGTCTCGGAAGGTCGAGTAACATTGCCCATTCAGGATGATGACACATTTGACCGGTGAGACTTACACTCCCGAAAGAATAGCGGTGAGATCCTCTGTTACCTAACCTCTCCTCATCTAACTGCATGATTTCGCCAATCACCCGATCGCAACCCTCTTGGATAAAAGAAAGCTGCTGATGGGTTAGCAGGTCTTTTACGGCAACAAACCCATCACGGTAAAAAATATCCCGTGCCCGCTCAACGTCCTCGGCTGCCACCACCTCCAATCCCTTAATACCATTGTTTGAAACCAGATAGTCTCTTTGTGCCACATATTCTGGGGCCGAGGGATCGCGCCCTACCCAACCATAGCTTTTGTATAATGGGTTCTTTGGTTTACCCAAACTCAGGTACCGCAAAAGGTCTGTCGAACGACTTCTTCACGCTTCGGGGCTCTCGCATATTCTGCGTCTTGTTTGTTAAACATCGTCGGGTTGGTAACCCGTGTAAGCAGGTCTTCAAAAACTTGATAATTTCCTTGGTACCCCTCCAGAATCGCCTTCTCGACCAGATGATTTCTCGGTGTATAAACAGGATTGGCTTTGAAGATATCTGTCGGATTAGTAGATGCAGAACCGGGTTCCCTAAGCACTTGCTTCCATTCTTGCAACCAATCCGCGAATGAAGCAGGAAACTCGAACAGCGCTGATACAGAATCTCCACCCGCTGCGCCGGCGCTCTCTGACCCGGAAAGTGTCTCATGAAAAATTTCCGAGAGTCGTCGAAAAGCTAGCGTGAAGTCGCATTGACCCTCGGCTAACAGCGCTAGAAAACTGTCACTTAGCGCGGCACCGGCAACACAATCACTGGCCAACCCGAGTTTTCGATTCATACCCTCTTGATAAGCTGTTTGATAATGCCCCTGGAATTGATCTACAACCTGCTGGGCCGACTCAACAGCCTTTTCCGTGTCCTCATCAATCAGTGGCAATAAGGTCTGCGCAAAGTTCATGATGTTCCAGTGAGCTATCGATGGCTGATTCTGATAAGCATACCTTCCACCTCTGTCAATGGAACTAAATACCTGCTCTGGGTTAAAAACGTCCAAAAACGCACAAGGACCGTAATCTATCGTTTCGCCTGACAGTAGTACGTTGTCAGTGTTCATCACACCATGAATGAATCCTAGCTGTTGCCATTTAGCAATAAGTGAAGCCTGATTCTTCGCAACCCCAATTAACAGCTCGACATAAGGTTGTGCTGTATGTGCCGCTTCCGGGTAGTGTCTTTGGATGACATAGTCAGCCATTTGCTTCAGTTCATCTCGCATACCCTTTGCAGCAAAATACTGAAAGGTACCAATTCGGATGTGACTGCTCGCCACGCGAGTTAAAACAGCGCCATGCAGCGGCTCTTCGCGATAGACAAGCTCACCAGTCGTAACCGCTGCGAGTGACCGCGTGGAAGGAACACCTAAGGCATGCATCGCTTCACTTACCAAATATTCCCGGAGCACCGGTCCAAGTGGGGCTCTGCCATCTCCTCCCCTCGAGTAGGGCGTTTGGCCGGCACCCTTAAGCTGCACATCAAACCGAGCTTTATCTGAAGTGACTACTTCGCCCAACAATATTGCTCTACCATCGCCTAATTGAGGATTAAACTGCCCAAACTGATGACCCGCATATACCGCCGCCAACGGCGCCATTCCCTCAAAAGACTCGTTACCCGCAAGCATATTGACGCCTTTTTCAGACGCCAGATCTGCCGGCTCAAAACCCAGCAATTTTGCGAGCTCGTCGTTCACCTTTACCAACTCCGGTGAGGGTACTGGCGTGGGCTCAAGTGCTGTAGAAAAACTCGCACCAAGTGCTGCGTAGGTATTGCTAAATTCCGGTATCAACATAGATTACACTTTTCCTAATACTCTTCGGCGGTATTCTCAAACACAAACCCATTTTCGCGCATCACTAGTCTGTGCCGCTCACCCGCCACGTCGGGATCCCACGATTCGTATCCGGCGTCTCCGTGCCACATGGCAACCCGCACACCAGATTTGTCTTTTGCAACATGGGTTTTGTAGATTTTCTCTTCGGTTTTACGAAATCGATCAAGTGCCAGATCTACCTGAGGATACTTGTCAATGTGGTAAAGCGTGAGCCAGGTCGGCGGTGCTAGGTCAATTTTTCCATCAGCGTGCAGCGCCAAAGCCTCACGCGGGCGTATCCATCGGTGATTAAGAATTTCTTCGCCATCAACTTCAATATGATGAGAAGCCGTCTTTGTATTGTCAGCTTCGGCGGCAAAAAACCAAGTAGAAAAACGTTTAGGGGTCGCGGGCGGTGGCGTCCAATGTGCAAAATAGACAAAATCTTCGGCATCTACGCTTAATGCCGTCTCCTCCACGGTTTCTCTGACTGCCGCGGTCAGTGCCGCTTTCATTTGATCGGCTGCTTCGCGGCCTTCGCCGTCATAATCCTCATCATCTATTCGACCACCGGGAAACACCCACATACCACCGAAACTGATATTTTGGTTTTTCTGCAGCATCAACACTTCGATGTCTTCACCCGACTGGGAAACACTGGAATCGTCGGTTCTTGCCCCATCCCTCAAAAGAATGACGGTGGAAGCCGGAATCAGAGGGGACGCTTCTTTTTCGTTCCTGTTTTTCAAATCGCCGTAAATGTCACTGCGATGGATTTTTTCTGTCATTTTTTACCTTCGAGGGGTAGCTGGAATAGACCATACATCGTAGATAAAACACATCAAAGATTCTACCCGCGCCGCCAGGCATGGAACTTTTCTGCAAAACCGAGCAAGCCTTCAGGTTTATGCTGTTTTGCCCACTCACTCGCAGCAAACTTGTTCATTTCCGCGAGGGTCGGATAAATATGAATCGTACCCATGATCTTTCTTAAGCCAAGACCGTGTTTCATCGCCAATACATATTCACTGATGAGATCACCGGCGTGATCAGCCGCAATGGTCACACCTAGGATTTTATCTTTACCAGGCACTGTAAGCACCTTGACTAAACCATGACCCTCTTCGTCAGCTAATGCCCTGTCTAACTCACCCACGTCATAGGTTACAACTTCGTAAGATATGCCTTGTGCATTCGCTTCAGTTTCATTCAGGCCAACCCTTGCAACTTCCGGGGAACAGAAAGTTGCCCAGGGTACCACCGAATAATCGACCTTGAATTTTTTGAAGGTGCCAAACAGTGAATTCACTGCGGCATACCAGGCCATGTGCGAGGCAGTGTGGGTAAACTGGTAGGGACCGGCTACGTCACCAATCGCATAAATATTTGGATAGTTAGTACGAAGGTATTCATCGACCTCAATGGTTCCCCGATCAGTCAGCGAAATACCCAGATCTTCCAAACCAAAGCCGGTCACGTTGGCTTTTCGGCCTATCGCGACCAGCAACTGATCAAACGGGATCAATTGGCTTTCACCATTTTCCGTTGATTCAATCCTGAGGAACTTTTCACCGTTCTCAATTACAACTTCAGTGGCCGTATGCCCGGTCAGAATCTCAACGCCCTCTGCTTTCATCGAATCCATCACCATATGCGAAAACTCGGGATCTTCTCGCGACATAATTCTGTCAAAGGCTTCAATTTGAGTCACTTCACTACCCAAGCGATGAAAAGCCTGAGATAGCTCCGTACCAATGGGCCCACCCCCTAACACAACCAGTCTCTTTGGTTGCTCTCGAATTTCCCAGATAGTGTCCGAGGTAAGATATTCTACAGACTCAATATTCTTGATGCCCGGCACCAAAGGCTGAGCACCGGTCGCGACAATGATATTCTTCGCTGTGATGACCTTGCCGTTAATCTCGACAGAATATGGAGATAAAATTTTAGCTTCTCCAATTTCACAGTTCACTCCCAGACTCTCGAATCTCTCAACCGAGTCATGGGGTTCAATTTTCTTGATGATCTGCTGCACACGCTCCATGACATCAGCAAATTCAAAATCGGCAATCATCGGCTTAAAACCGAGGGATCGACTCCGCGTAATATCCGCAGCCAGTTTTGCTGAACGAATGAGAGATTTGCTGGGTACACACCCGGTATTAAGGCAATCTCCGCCCATTTTGTGCCTTTCGATCAGTGTCACCTTGCCTTTGACGGTAGCAACAATCAGGGCGGCAACAAGTCCACCTGAACCGGCACCGATGACAATCACATTTTGATCAAAGCTTTTTGGCTTTGACCATTTCCTGAGATTCTTTCCATCCCGAACGATATCGACTATTTTTTTGGCGATTAACGGAAAAATGCCTAACAGCGCAAAAGACAACAATAATTCAACGGAAAGAATATCTGCTGTAGATTCAATTTCGGCAAGCTGTGTACCCGCATTCACGTAAACAAGGGTGCCAGCCAGCATGCCAATTTGGCTGACAATAAAAAACGTCAGCACTTTAATTTTTGTCAACCCCATCAACAGATTGATAGCGAAAAACGGAAACAGAGGCACGAGTCGCAGAGTGAACAAATAGAAGGCGCCTTCTTTTTCGATCCCCTTATCAATGCCACTCAGCTGAGCACCGAATCTGGCTTCGACTTGTTCTCTCAGAATAAAGCGGGCGACCAACATCGCCAGCGTTGCGCCGATGCTTGATGCAAAAGAAACTAGCAGCGTACCCCACCAAACACCGAACATAGCGCCTGCCACGAGCGTCAGGATTGCAGCACCGGGGAGTGAGGCTGCGGTTACTGCTATATAGATAAAGAAAAATGCGGCTGCAATTTCCAGTGGTTGTGTTGCAACCATCTCGTTTAACGCAGCTTGCTGGGACTTTACATACGCCAACGTGAGGTAATGCCCAAAATCAAAGGCAAAAAACGAACCGATGATGCCAAGGACGACAATGATGATGATGAATCTACTCAAACTCATGTGTGCTCCGTATCAGACTAATGGGTAGCGTCGTCGCCCCAAATTTGTTCCAGTCTTTGATCCCGACGACAACCAGACCGGTAAAATTTGTAACGGATTGGGTTTTTCTTGTAATAGTCCTGATGGAATTTTTCCACTGGATAAAACCGCTTAGTGCTCAATATCTCCGTGTATACAGTTTCTCCCTCAAAACGCGCCATCACCTTCTCCTTGGATGCTATGGCTAACGCGCGTTCCTTCTCGTCTTGTACAAATATCGCAGCGCGATAACTAGATCCCTTGTCACAAAACTGTCCCTTGTCGTCAAAGGGGTCGATATTCACCCAATACAAATCCAGTAAATCCTGATAGCTAATCACTGACGGATCGTATGTCACCTTTACCGCCTCGTAGTGACCGCGGTGATTGCCATTGTAGGTTGGGTTTCTCAAGGTGCCGCCGGTAAACCCTGATACAACATCAGACACACCGGCTTGTTCCTGATACAGCGCTTCCACACACCAGAAGCACCCCCCCGCGAACACCGCTTTCTCAGCCAGCGCGACGGGTGAGCAAAAAAGCAGGTAACTGATGATGATAAAACCCAGTTTTCCGATGCCATGAGTACTTTTGAAACAAGTCATTTGCCTTCTCTTATATTTCTAAATCATTTCAGGATTAGATTCCGTCATGGGCTATTAGACCCCGCGGGGCATGATAAACTTTAGACATACCTATCGAAAGTTGATTCTTTCGACTAACCGGTAATAATCGTTCATTCTACCCTCTGGCGAACCTGACATTTTGGCTATTATCTGGCGACATCACGAAGGAAGCACCTGCTACGAAGTCAGATCAGCCGGCGCAACCCGGCGGTTATACACAAATGGTGCTTTTCATTCGCAGTACAACCCTCGTCACTTATTCACCGGTGGTATCTGGGATTTGCTTGTAGTGCCTGCCTTATTTCTGCCATTGAAGCGGTCCGAGATTCTGATCCTAGGCGTTGGGGGCGGCGCAGCGATACATCTATTCAATCAATTGTTTGATCAACCGACTATCACCGGTATCGAGTACGACGAAATACATCTCAAGGTTGCCAGAGAGTTTTTCGGCTGCGACGCAAAAACCGCCGAATTAATTCACGCAGATGCCTACCAGTGGATTGAGAAGAGTCGCCACAAGTACACTGTGCTGCTGGATGACTTGTTTGTCGATGGTCCTGATGACCCAGTTAGACCTAAAGCTATCACTCGACAATGGATGGAACAGTTATCTTGCAGACTCACTGCAGATGGCGTCCTGATTCAGAATCATCTGTCTGCTGCTACCGCAAGAACTGTGGCGAGAGATCCAACAACCCGCAAGATTTTTCGTCATGCGCTCTTATTTCACCATCCGCGTTACACTAATGGCATTCTGGCAATGTACCAGAGGCCAGTCGACATACGATATGCCAGAGAAGCACTGAAAAAAACGATTGATGAAAAACATCCCGGTGCACTCAAACGACTCAGTTACCGTGTTGAAACGCTCTATTAGTCCTTTATCGGCCCTCATTTTTGGATAGAGCATTAGGACAACAAGACTTAGGCAGATGAAACGATGGGCAACTCTTCCTGCTTCAACAGCGTCGCCACGCACAACAACGCACTAAGCAAAACAAGACAGATCTTCACCGCTGCATCGTAACTTCCAAAATAATCTAGTCCAAGACTGAATGCAGCAGGACCAACCGCGCTGGCAAAAACCGTAAGAGAGGTACTCAACCCACTAATCTCACCGAGATGTAGTGGTCCAAAAAATCGAATATATGCCAGGTTAGAATTAACGCCCCACAAACCACCTCCGGCACCAAAACCAAAGGCTAGTAACCAGTAACCCCATGCCTCGCTGAGGTTGAGCAGCCCAAACGCGCCGATCACAAAACAGGCCAGCATGGCGACAAGGAATGGTTTGAGCTGATGCTTGTCCACAAAAGAACTTGCCAGCAAATTCGTCACCGTAGAAAAGATCGCTGAGGGAATAAAGTATCCAAATGCTTCGACCCTTCCTCGACCGGCTTCTTCAAAAATCGAAACAACATGGAAGGTCAGCGCAGTGCCGAACATCGCATACATGCCAAGGCTCATACTATACAGCCAGAAAGCAGGCGACCTTCGAGCATCCGCCAAGGTTTTGCTCTCGACCTCCATCAGCGAGGCTTCGGAGTTGTCCTCAGGTTTTGCGCCGTCTGGCAGCAAACCACATGATGCTGGATCGTCGCGCACAAATATCAGCGCTAAAATGGCAAAAACAACACCCACCAAAATCGCCAGCAACCACAAAGCACCACGCCATTCGAAGAATACGATAATCCCGGCAAGAAAAAGTGGCGCAACAGAGAAACCAAAAGAGACAAATACCCCGCGGATGCCACTCACGAGTCCGCGCCGTTTCACAAACCAGCGCAGCAATACATTTCTGGAGCAGCTGGTCAGAACGCCCTGACCGAAAAACCGAACACCAAAATAGCCTGTCATAATCAACACAAAAGTGAGAACGAGACCACCGCCGAAAAATGCGGCGATCAAATCCGTGACACTAATAAAAAACACCATGATACCGAGTGCCAAGCTAGCGCCCGCAATCATTATTCTGCCGCCAAAACGGTCATACCATCGGCCTGCGGCCGTCAGAAAAAGGGATGAACCGATGGTGCCCATCAGGTAAGCCATAGACAATTCTGTCCGTGAGAGACCCAGCGCGTCGATGAAAGCATCTGTAAAAACTGCCATCCCCATGGTTTGTCCGGGAATACTGAACAAAAAACCTAGGGTGCTGAATGCCCAGATAACCCAACCATAGTAGAACGGACTTTTAGCGGGATTAAAGGGCCATGTTGGGGATAACTTCATGTGAAAATCGTAAGACTAAACAAGGTGTTTGAGGGTAACTAACGGGTACTGTGAAGCATCGCTTCAACGGGTTATCTGGAAGACCCAGCCAAGCAGCACATTATACTTGATTTGTAACAAAACTATCCCAATAATGCGCCGCTTCAAAATCAGTGACCCAGAGCAAGGACATAATGCGAATAGAAGCTATAGCCATCGGTGAAAATGCACCCGAAGATATCAACGTGATCATAGAGGTCCCTGTTGGTGGTGAGCCCATCAAATACGAAATGGATAAAGAATCAGGTGCGCTCGTCGTGGATCGCTTCCTCTACACATCAATGCGGTATCCTGGCAACTATGGTTTTGTGCCACACACGCTGTCGGAAGACGGAGACCCCATCGATGTCATCGTTTCAAGTACTCGAGCCATTACACCGGGTGCGGTAATGAATTGTCGTCCAATCGGCGTCCTAATGATGACTGACGAGGCCGGTGGTGATGAAAAAATACTCGCCGTGCCTTCACATCAGTTAACCAAACGGTACGACAAGATAAAGAACTTTGATGATCTACCTGAAATCACGCTTCAGCAAATCGAACATTTCTTCGTCCACTACAAAGACCTTGAACCAAACAA
>ENA-ORDA01000145-ORDA01000145.1-marine-metagenome-genome-assembly--contig:-NODE-145-length-71983-cov-5.017036_pt1 | contig 71983 bp, 65 predicted proteins | sample MGYA00237778_ERZ508506 | MGnify/ENA primary metagenome ERZ508506 (study PRJEB26177, sample SAMN06267891) | marine metagenome | isolation source: Monterey Bay, California, USA | place: Pacific...
TGGGATGCTAGTGTTCATTCAATGGAATTACGTGGCTCTATGAATGGATGGGCCGGTGGCGATGTCTTTTTAGAAGATCTTACAGACCCAAATCTGTACTCTTTTACAAAAACATTCCTGGCTGTTCCTGGTAGTATGCAAGAATGGAAATTCAAAGCAAATCCCGATGAAAACTTCACAAATAATGGTTGGGAAACCGCTGACAATCGTATGTTTGAATTTACAGGTGAAGATATGACACTAGATGTTGCAGAACCTGTAACCATGATATTAGGCGAATTAGCAAATGACGTTACTGTTGACATCCAAGTAATGTGGAGAGATGGTACCTATAATGTCAATACGGGTGAACCGTTTGCTCAGGCACCTGATACACTGGTAATGAATGGTTCATTCCTTGGTGGATGGTATACATGGGGTAACTGCATGGGTGCAGATTGTGCAGACCCAGTCTCCCCTGATGTACCTAGATTGACAGATGAAGACGGAGATGGTATTTATGTTGGTTCGTTAGAATTACCAGCAGGTCATGGGAATATCGTAACGTACAAACTAGGAGCGTATTATTCTGGAATTGAGTCTACAGGTGGTGATAATGGAGCAATGGATAATGAGGCTGGCTTCGGAGCTGATAAAAACTTTGTTATCAATTCTAATGCTAATGGTACAGTTACCTTAGAAACAGTCTTTGGTGATAATAATCCAATGAATGATGAATTATCAACAGATGATAATTTTACATTCATGCCAAAAGAGTTTGCATTACTCGGTAATTATCCGAATCCATTTAATCCAGTTACAACCTTACAATTTGATTTAGATTATTTATCAAATGTAAAAGTGACTATTTTTAATATCAGAGGTAATGAAGTTGTTACACTTCAAGAAGGTGAATTAGAGCAAGGAAGACATTCTTTACAATGGAATGCTTCTAATGCATCTGGTCAGAAAGTACCTTCAGGATTGTATCTATACAGAGTTTCATCCGATAGTAGAACTCTAACTGGTAAAATGCTATTATTAAAATAGTATTAAAGATCTAAACACTTAAAAAGGGGAGCTTGCTCCCCTTTTTTTTTGCATTATTTAAAAGTAAAATTATTCATGATTAGAATAGTAAAATTTTATTTAATTCTTCTTACAACTTTATATAATAGTTGTGAGAAGAAAACAAGTCCAGACGTATTGGCAGAAGTAGGATCGACTCAAGTAACCTCGCATGAGTTTATAAAATCATATTCAAATAAATTAATTCAATCTAAAATTAAAGATTCTAATTTTGAACGTAGTCGAGTCTTAAATGAGTTGATCCGAACTAAACTTTTTGCTGAGGGTGCCCGGAAAAATAACCTTAATATTGATTCAATCGGACGAAGTATGGTTCAATTTGAAGAAAATATTGCTTTGAGAGAGCAACTCTATAAACAAGTCATCCAATCTATTATGATTGAGATACCAGACTCGGTAATTAGAATACATTATAAATGGAAACATACTGAAGTATATATAAGCCATTTATTTCATCATGATAAAGCAATATTGGACACAATTATCCCATATCTAAAAAAGGATACCTCTCAATTCAAAAATTATTCTCAAATATTGTTTAATGATGAAAGGTTAAAAGAGTCTGGTGGGAATTTGGGATGGATTCATTATAATGATTTAGATCCTAATTTAGAGCAAATTGCTTTTTCAATGCCTTTTGATGAACCAATGGGACCTTTTAGATCTAGTTACGGATGGCATATTCTTTTTAAGAAGGATATTCGTGAACAAATACTTCTTGATGAAAACCATTACCAAAACAATAAAAAAAGCTTAAAAAAAGCTATATTAAAGAAAAAAAAACAAATTAAGGCAAACGACTATATAAATGATCTAATGGTAAATAATGTTGTAATCAATGATTCTATCACTTTTAAAATATTAAAAAAAATAAATAATATTGTTTTTAATAAAAATAGACTTGAGCTTAAAAAGGATATCGAGTCTTCAAGAAATATAGCAACTAAGATTTTGGATCTGAAATTAAATATAAATACCATACTTGCAACCTTTCCAGGTGGAAATTTTACAGTTGATGATTTATTAAATAATTTAAGAAGCTCTAAACCGGAATTATTTTTAAAAAACCCAGTACAGCAATTTTATAAATCTTTACGAGATAAAATGTTAACAGAAGAAGCTAGATCTAGAGAGCTTCAACAGCATCAAACTGTACAATATAAAATTCAATCAAAGAAGGATGAGTATCTTGCTCGAGAATATTTATTATTTCGCTCCAAGAATAAAAGAACTGCTCATCTATCAAAAGAAGAGGTTCAAACATTAATTAAGGAATTAAAATCTGAAATCTCCATCAAAGTTTATGAGAAAAATCTCAATAGTCTATTTAAAAAACTATAATATTATTTTTTTGTAAACCTAATAGCCTGCCCTCCACCCTCTGGAAGAACAATTTCATGGGAATCTTTATTTGTGAATAAGAGAGTCTCTATTTTAATTTCCTCCGGGCTATTGAGCCATCCTCCATTTTGCACATCTTTATATATGGTACCATTATATTCTTCTCCATCTTCAAGAAAAGATAAATTAATGTTAAGTACTCTCGAATCTTCATTGGTTATACTTCCAAGAAACCAATCATCACTATTTATATCTTTTCTTACTGTTGTAATATATTTTCCAATTTCGCCATTCAGAACGATTGTCTCCTCCCAGTCTGTAGGTACATCAAGAATAAATTGAAATGCAGGGTGTCCTTCATAATTACTTGGCAAATCTGCGGCCATTTGAACTGGTGCATATATAATAACATAAAGGGCAAGTTCTTTTGAAATCGTACTTGGAATATGATGGTTCTTATTAATCGTTCTATCACTTTGGCTATTGTATCGGTAATCCTTTAAATTGAATATTCCTGGAGTATAATCCATTGGACTGCTCAGTAATCGTGTAAAAGGTAATATTGTGGTATGATTCGGTTTATTATGAGCATCTATCGGCATAAACCCATTGAATTCTTGACCTCTCGCACCTTCTCTTGATATCATATTAGGGAATGTTCTTCGTAAACCGGTATCTTTGATTGGTTCATGAACAACTATAGAAACTTCATATTTAGCAGCCATTTCTAAAACTTTTCTAAAATGTTCCACCATATATTGTCCATGATGCCATTCCATGTGCAAATCACCATTTTGATCCACTCTTTTTATGTTTTTACTTCCATCATTGACATATCCTGTTTTTACAACTCTAATACCCATTTTTTGACAGTAAGCAAATGCCTCTTCTAATTGGCTTTCATAATTTCCTATTTGTGTACCTGTTTCATGATGACCAACTATTCTAATACCTTTCTCAGCGGCATATTTAGCAATCTCTTTATCATTGAACTCAGGATGTGGTGTAGAAAACTCAAATTTTTCCCCATCACCAGTGCAACACCAATCTTCATCCCAACCAAGATTCCATCCTTCAACTAAAACACCATCAAATCCATATTTCGATCCAAAATCAATGTATTCTTTAACTCGTTTAGTTTTTGCTCCATGATGTGGCCCTGAGCCCCAAGAAGATTGATTTGTTCCTATCATCTCCCACCAGAGACCAATATATTTCCCAGGATTTATCCAACTAACATCCTCTAATTTGTTTGGTTCATTTAAATTTAAAGTCATAGTTGACATTGCAAGCTGAGATGGGGTTTCCCCAACTAGAATAGTTCTCCACGGAGATTCAAATGGTGCTTTTGTGCGGACTTTTATACCATCTGACCAAGGAATCAAATCGCATTCTAAATATTTAGTACCATTTGCCTTCAAAGTCATACTGGAATACTCAGTAAGGTTTGCCTCATGTATTGCAATTGTAATTCCATCTTTTCTTTGCGTAGTAAATGGGGTTTGGACCGCTTCCGGACCGAGCCTGTCCTTCTTACTAAGATTTTCTACTAATTCTGAGAATGTGTCTCTGTTAATTTCACTTATAAGCGTGTTGGCATATAAAAACTCATATCTACGATATGCATATGCTGGTATCCACCAAGCAGGTGAATCTTCAGAAAAATTAAATTCTGTTAACTCATCCAAAATATTAAATGAATCTATTTCAGATTGTTCTTCAATCTCATATCTAAATCCAAGCCCATCATCATACAATCTAAAATGCACTTTCATCTCATATGATGTTTTAGAACTTTTTAAAACAACAGATAATTGATTAAAATGGTCTTTTATAACTTTTTGCTCACCCCATACTTGTGACCAATTAGAATTAGAACTACTGTACTGCTTATTTTTTATAATTAAGTTGTCAAAAAATTCAAATTTATCTGTTTTCATTCCTAATACAGATTTATCGATAATATTCTTGTTGTCTTTTTTTAATGAATATGAAAGAATACCATTATCTAAGCTAATGTCTAATACTAAAGATGTATCAGGCGACCGTAATTGATTAAAATTTTTAACATCACAAGAAGAGATAAAAAACCCTAGAAGTATGATAGGAATAAATATTTTATTTTTCATTTAAATGCTCCGTACTGTAAATATGTAACTAAATTTGTTAGCCATATTATAAAGAAGTTTAAAATAAAAACTAGGGTAAAATTGGACGTAAAATTTGATCAGATGCAATTGCTCCAAAAAATCCAAATCCCCCTTCAATTCCAGATGATCTTCCCTTTGTCGTATTTGGTACAGTAATATTTGTATAATCCTCAGAAGCACCTCTTATAAAATAGTCATAATAGTTTTCATCCATTGCCATCAATTTAATCAAAGCTGTCTGAGGTTCAATATTTGATACATGCTCATCGCAATATATAGGATAAACAGTGTGAGTATTTTCTGATAGTTCAACAACGCTTGATTTGTATCCATAACACCATTTTTCTAATATAGAAAAATAATCTATATTTGATTCAATTAAAATTTGTTCTACGAAAAATCCATATTTTACATTTGAATTTTGCCATGAAACTTCATATTCATTTAAGAAAGAAAGAGTATCAATGACTAAAGAATCATTTATAATGGGAAATTCAGGAGTCAGTAGACTACCACTAACTAAATCATAATCTGGTGCATTAATCGACAGTTTATAATTCATATTTGGAATAGGTATAAATTGCCCCGAAGTATCTTTATAAATATTTACTCTTGTCGAAAAAGTGGTATCAATATCAAATGTATCAATGACTGTAAAAATAGTTCCACCAAATTCAAAATAAGATGTATCAAATAATGTTGTATCAAAATTTATATATTCAAACTCTACGAATGAAAATGTTGTGCTATTACCTTGCTCATCTGTAATAATTACAATCGCATCATCGATGAGTGCTGCAGGAACAAAAATTGAATCAATAACCCAAAATCCATCCTCATCACCTTCTTTATCATTTTCGCTTTCATAATATTCATATCCTAAAGTATCTACACTTACAAAAATTTGAGATTTTTCATCCAGATTTGTTGTTCTATATACACCAATAAAACTTTCAGAGGTACCATCATTAATTTCATCTAGATTAATGATTCCTATCACATTTAATAAATGATCGTAATTTGAATCTATATTCTCCCAATTAGAATTGGTACATCCCAATGGAAATAGTAGAATTAAAAAATAGAAACTAATTATTACTTTAGAAAACAACTTTCACTCCCAGAGTTATAATCAGAGGGAACATAGAGATTGCTCTTCTCTGAACCCCTAATTGATCTCCTGTTACAAGATCTCTATTGATACGGTATTGATAAGTTAGAACATTAAAATGTCTTGTAAGATTCATTATTTGAATATTAGTATCATATTCTACTCCAAATAAATTCCCACCTTTTCTTGTAATACCCATATCAAGTCTAAAGTAATCTTCATATCTAGCTGAGTTTTTCTGTCCTACTAAATATTTATCATACGGGAACCATCTTGATTCTTCGCTAACCGACTGGTTCCATTCTGTTACTCTTCCAATAATATTTGTATATGGGTTACCACTCATTTGGGTAATTGAGGAACTTAACTGGAGGGTTTTTGTAAGCATAAAATTTCCAACAATATTAAGAGTATGGGTTCTATCAAAACCCGGAAAATGACTTCCACTTATTTCATTATCATATTTAGTTTTAGAATATGTGTACCCCACCCAGCCATTTAACCTACCAGATGACTTTTTAACAAGAAACTCAATGCCTTGAGAATTACCTTTTGTGTCCCAAAATTCATTAGTTGTATTCGTTGTATCTGTTGCATCTTCATCTTCGTTCTCTGTATCTAAAGGACTTTCTTTTAGGGTTAACAAATTATCAAAAGTTTTATTATAGGTCTCAACTCTCAAAAAAATATTTTTATTTGTTAAATATTCAAAACCTCCAATAAAATGTTGCGATACACTTGCTTTTTTATCCTTTGGAATTCCAAGCCAAAGTTCTACAATTCTTAGGTTTTCATCTTGGTTCGTTGCTGTAGTCAAGAATTGATGATAAACACCCCAGTTAAATTTAAATGCCATATTTTCTGAAAAATTGTACTTCAATCCTAACCTAGGGTCCAAATATATTTTATTATGTAAGTTGTATTTGGTTGTTCTTATTCCACTTTGCAAATTAAACTTTCTATTAATTTTCCATTTATCTTGTAAAAAAATAGATGTTTCTCTGGTTTTGTTCTTCAGACTCAAAGGATTAAATACTAATGAGGTATCTTGATCCGTAAAATCAAATTTAATACCGAGGTCAAAATTTATATTTTTTAACTGAATACCACTGCTTATATCATGATTCTCGTTCGCTTTCCATAATATCTCCGATTCAATTGTATTATCATAAATAACATCAAAAATATTATAACCAATATCTTGAAAATATTGTGTAGTTGAGTCCGTATAATTATAGGTTGTTCTATCCAAGATTGAAATATCAAAGTCAAATCTATATCGGCTATTTGAAAAAAATGTTTTTGCAACCACTGTTGGTGAATAAATCCATCTCCAGGTTAGCCCATTTGTTTTATTTCCCCATGGCCATTCAATATCAAACTTGTTTTTATTGGTTATAATTGTATTTCCATCTTGATTTTGAGAATTATCAGAAAAGGAGAAACTCACAACATCATCGCCATAAAATCTTGAGTAGGTTAATCGATGATCCGGGTTTACATCCAAATTAATCTTAATCTGATAATCGTAAAAAGAATAAGGGAATTCATAATATTGATTCGTGCCATCTTCATTTTTACTTCCATTGGGTATTTTTGCTCTGTTTAAAAGTTGATCCAACCACGTGCGTCTTCCAGAAATCATCCAGGAACCTTTTAATCCTTTAAATTTTGGCATGGGACCCTCAAGTAATCCCTTGGTAGAAATGAACGAAATATCAGCAGATCCCCTAACTTCTTGTATGTTCCCTTCACGATTGATAACATTTAAAATTGCACCCATTCTACCACCATATCTAGCGGGAAATCCTCCAGCATGAAAATCAGCTTCTTTGATGGCATCTGTATTAAACGTTGAAAATATTCCAAAAAGATGAAATGGATTATATATCGCAATACCATCTAGCATAATCAAGTTTTGGTCTGGCGTACTTCCTCTAACGTACAACGCACTTGATAAATCACTAGATGTTTGTACTCCTGGTAACATTTGTAATGTACGAAAAACATCTGGCTCAATAAATGCAGGAGCTGCATTTATTTCTCTTAAATCTAAAGAAATTTGACTACTTTCAATGGTTCTTTCAAATTTTTGACGTTCTGCAGTTACTATTACTTCAGATGATTCTAATACCTCTTCTTTCAAAAAGATTTCCATTCTTATTGGTTTATCAGACTCAACGGTAATATTTTTTTTGAACACAGAAAATCCAATCATAGATGCATTTAATTCATAATTACCAAAGGGAACATTAGAGACTACAAAATATCCATCTTGATTTGTTGCAGACCCAAAAGATTTATTACTTAGAAATACATTGGCGTAGGAGATGGGCTCTCCAGTATTTTTTTCTCGAACAAAGCCACTAATAGATGTATTTTCCCCAAAGACAAAAATGGATATGAAAAAAAGGATTATTTTAAGGAGAATTTTCATGCTACTAATAAATATACATAAAAAATTTTACGAAGACAATCATGTCAAAAATTAACATAGATCTCTCAGAAAACATCTGAGAGACCTATGTTTTCTTCATTTTTCAACTTGGAGGTTTAAATTATGAAGATATATTTAATGAATTGTAAAGAAGAAAACGACAATAATATATCTTTCACTCATAAAAAATTTTAGTTTTTAACATATGTTAATTAAATGTTCTAAATGCTTTTATTAATACTTTAAATAGATGACAAATTATTTTCTAAGTTCACTGCTTATTACTCTCAAAAGAGATTTTTCATGATCAACGGGTAGATCACCTGCTAATTGCCAAAACATGACACCAGGAAGGCTTAGCTTCTTCGCCTTGGCTACTTTTTCAGCAGAGGTAATAGTTCCATTGAATCCGTATTTTTTTTCTTTTAAATCGTTCTTTTTAAATAATATGAAATCTGTCGTTCCTGATAGAAAGGGATTCATCTTCATAATCTCTTTATAAAACAGCCACTCTTCCCCCCACCCTCCGCGTGCATAGAATGGAATTCCAATTACAATTTTTGATCGTGGTATTCCAAAATTTGTCCAATAAGTAACAGAACCGTCTTTCCCAAAAACTGATCCAAACGTAGAATGTTTTGATCCCAAATCATTATCATAATTCATCAAAGACACCCAATCTAAATAATTCCACCAACCATTTTTTGGGAAGTGAGAAATTTGTTTTTCAGCAGAATACCATATACTATTTAAATTTAAAACAGCAGCCGAAAATGTCTTGTTTCCTTTTCCAAATTCAGTATCCAATGCTTCGCGAAACTCTTTAATAAATGATAGATAGTAATCCGTGACGGTATTATTTATACTCTCCATTTCATTTTTATCATCAACCCAAGAAGGCTCCCAATCACAATCAAACCCATCTAAATTATATTTTTTGATAAATATTATTATATTTTTAATGAGATTTTGACGATTAGTTTTATTCCCCATGAGACTCGAGGTCACCTTAAACTCACCACCACCAAAAGAGATAATTGCTTTAACACCATTATTCTGAGCGGCGGTAACCACTTCATCTAGGTTATCCCAGCCAGAAGTCATCGCTATATCACCTTTACTATTCGTTGCACGCAAAAAAGAGATTAGAATATGTGTTAATTTTTCAAATTGAGCATTAGAGGGTTTATATCCATCAATTAAATAACCCATAAGAAGAGAATTTGGATCAATTTTCTTTGTTTGATAATCACCACTAGTAGCCACAAATGCAGAAGGTTTTTCTATTCGGCTCTCACAACTATACAATAAACATAGGAGAATAATTAAAAAGTTTCGTATCATTTTTTACTTATTTTAAATAACTAAATTGAAATAAAAGGACTATCAACTCTGAAAGAAGTATAATTCTAAATAACTTTAACCATTTGAAAAAGATGTAATTAAATTGTTTATTTAAAAAACAATAATGATGAACATCCTTTATTTTGAGAAAGACCAGTCTATAATTTTGATATTTCTTTAAAATAGTTAAATAGACTTATCATCTAATTTTGTTTCTTCTTTACGAAAAACAAGTTCTTTTATTTTTTTTTCTAGAATAATTACTTTTGAAAGAGCTGTAATTCCAAAAACAAAGCCTAATATTCCAAATGCTTCCATATTTTATCTCCTCTTTATACCAAAACTAGGAGGCCACAAACAAAAATACTATGGACTTTTAAATTGAGTTATTTTGCGGAAATCTGTGGCTAAATATCAATGAAGCAGAAAAGTTAAATAAACATAAAAAGGATGTTTAATTATTTAAGTAGAACCATCTTTTTTGTTTGAGTGAAATCACCTGCTATAATACTGTAAAGATATACTCCTGCAGGAACTTGCCTACCTTGATTATCCATCGCATTCCATTGAACTGATTTGTAACCTGCAATTTGATTTTGATTGATTAAGTTAGTAATTACATTACCCATCAAATCATATATTGTAATTTCAACCAGAGATTCTTTTACTAAACTATATTTTAGTGTTGTAACGGGGTTAAAAGGGTTCGGGTAATTCTGTTGAAGAGAGTAACCTTTAGGCATAACCAGGTTCTCATTTGAAAGAGCTGTTGCATCCATAACGGATGAATGACCGCTACTATTTCCAGCATAATCAATCGCAGATACCCTATAAAAATAATCTTCTTCGCTATCATAATCAGAAATTAAAAAATATGATGTCTCTGTTTCAAAACTTTGAGGATTGAGAAACTCTTCGGTTTCATCTCTTTCAACAATGTAATAATGAAAATCTTCATCTGAGACTTCGTTCCATTCAAGTTGTAAATTATTATCAACTACAGTCATTATAACTCCATTTGGTACTGTAGGTGCGATATTATCAAGGGAATACCCAGAGCCAACTTCACTCTCAAGAATAAAATCATATACAAAATTCTGTGCAATTACCCTAAATGTACTCAATTCAGAATTTTGACTTGATGAGTCCCCTAAGGTAGTTGCCTCAAAAATATACTGTTCGCTGTATTGCGCACCGAAGGATCCAATATTTACCCAATTTTCAGAGTCAAGTCTTTGGATGGTATACATGTCTAATCCAGCCGGATGATCTTCTAAATCAATTATTGACCTATCGATGGTAATATAGACACGACCACCTTGGTCATTCGGAATATCTATAATTCCGGAAATTTTTGGTGCAACATCAACAGGTCCAGAGCGCCAATATGATACACCGCCTCCGCCTCCGCCTCCATCTCCATCAGCTCCACCTCCTGGCCACCCAGTACCACCCCCAGATGTCCAACTAGTAAAATGAATATCGTAATATTGATCATCAGGTATTGAATAGAATGAACCAATCGTACCCGGCAAAAACCTGGCTACATAAATAATATTTAGAACTCCAGCGTTACCATAAGGACCAATACCACCGAGAACATTATTACTATATGTGGGACCACCTCTCCAAAGAGTGCTCTGTGGAGAACCAAATTCATAGCTATTTTCTATTATTGGATTGTAGAGCATTTGGTTGTCACCTCTAAGTAGAGCAACATTATCAGAGATTATATCCCAATTTTCAGGGTCACTTAAATCGGCATAATCTTCTTTTTCGTAATAGATTGTTCCTTCTTCACAAAATGATATTGGATACTCGTCACAGCAATTATCTTCACCATAAAGAAATTCCTCCATTTCAAATGCTACTTCCGCTCCCTCAACGTAATTAAAAGAAAGATACATTTGACGGCAATCAGCAAAAATTAATACGCTCATAAAAGTAACGAATGCTATTAAATTTTTCATGTACTACCCCATTTGCTTTGAAAGAAGATTAAAAAAGTATATATAAATTTGGCTCGAAAACATTTGCTTATTCAAATTAAAATTTCAAAAATGCTGTTTTCTTAACCTATGTTAATTATTAAAACTATTTGATATATAAAGAGCTAAATCGAAAAATTATCAAAAAAGAACTTTCATTACTTCAATAGAATCATCTTCTTTGTTTGACTTAAATCACCTGCCTGAATCTTATATATGTAAACTCCTGCTGATACAGACTCACCTTGATTGTTTCTAGCGTCCCATTGTACGAGCTTACTTCCAGAATATTGATTAGTATTTGGAAATTTTTTAACAATATTACCTAAAATGTCAAACACAGTAATTCTTACAAATGCATCTTCCGACAAATCGTATCTTAAGTTGGTAATTGGATTAAATGGATTAGGATAATTATAAATATTATTTAGCCTGAAATTATTAACACTTTTGATTTCCGCGTTTGAATTATCAAATACTGATATTGCATCGAGTAGTTCTCCATCAAAATCAAATAAGGTCTGATTTTCCCAAGGACTTCCAAATTGGTTTGTTGATATCCAATCAGGAGCCCAATAACAGATACCCAATCCATAATCATTCTCACTAACGAGTGTAATTAAATCACGAAGAAACAAGAACTGCCCCTCCTCAGTCGCTTCATAATCTTCAAGTATTTGAGTCTCAAAACCTAAAATATTATTAGTGTTGTCATTCCATTGCAATGTAAATGGATATGCAGTTTCAGCTATCAATATTGGCTTTTGAAACTGATTTCCAAGTGCATCTATGTTATTGTTCAAATCATTTAATGCTCCATGCCACATTGGATAATAGGAGATACTCAAGATATCAATATCAATACCCGTCTCGAGTAGATTACTAAAGAACCAATTACCTCCACTACTAACATGCGAGATGATTTCTATTGTATCTTGGGTATCTAAAGCACTATTTACTCCTTCAATAGCATGCATAAATAATGATCTTAATTTATTCCATTGGAATTCATTATCAGATTCATCACAAACATATCCATCTGGCCAAAGTAATCCACAATCTGTTTCATTACCAATTTGTACATATTTGGGCAACGTATTTTGATTTTTCAATTTAGTGATAACATGACGACTATATTGTTCAATACTATCGCATAAAGTTTCAAAATTCAAATCGACCCAAGCTAATGGCTTAGATTGACTGGATGGATCTGCCCAAGAATCAGAGTAATGAAAATCTAAAAATAAATCTAATCCTACACTATATGCTCTATTCGCTATTTCAAGAACACTTTCTAAGTTATTATAGTTCAGCGATGGTGCGTGCCAAATTTTAATTCTAGCAGTGTTAATACCTTTATTCTTAAATATTTGAATTGGATCAATTTGAACTCCATCTTCATAAAAAAGGCCTCCATTTTCTTCTACCTGCTTTAGCATAGAGATATCAACACCGTTGATAAATTGATTACTTTTAGTAAGCGATAACAAAAAAAGAAATCTGATAAGAATATATCTAACCATATCCAAATCTACTTATCTACCCCCAAATAAAAAAACCACGAATGTGGGGCTAAAGGTTAAAAACTATTTTTTTATGAAGGTGAATAATTAATGAAGCTGGATCATGGTTTACTAAACAAAAAATCCCTCATTTTTTTTCTTTATAAACCTGATACTGTTCAGTATTGAGCAATACTTTCATTTCTTTGTTTTTAGATTTTTTTATGGATTTAAATTTCCTGCGCTTTGCAAATTTTCGGTTATCACTAATTTTTAAAGTTTTCATTTGAAGTGCGTACTTTTTTACAATTTCTTTGAATTTTGGTTTCTGCTCTTCAGACAAATCTAATTCTTCAAAATACTCTGTAAGTTGTAGCTTTAATTTTGCTTTCTCTTCGTTAGTAAGTACTGTTTCTCTAGCTATTAAAGATGAACTCATCAATATTACAATTCCGATTACAATATTTTGTTTTAATATATTCATATTATTCCTTTTTTCAGTTTTAATGATAAAATTTGTGCGAGTTACTTTTTTCCCATTGTTTTTACTTCGCAATAATTATAGACACCTAAAAAGACAATAGGTTAAAAACTATTTTTTTTATAGAGGAAAATAAAAAGTAGGGTTGGACTAACATTGTTTTACAAACAAAAAAGCCCTCAATTAAGAGAGATTTTGGTTGATAATCTGGTTTTCTCGTTAGTAGCGGGGGTAGGATTCGAACCTTCGACCTTCGGGTTATGAGCCTCACGCACTCTCTTCTCTTTTAAATTGGCTGAAAGATGAATGAACTTTGATTTAATAATGATAATATAAATAAAATTACTTTAGTTCTATATTTACTATAATGAAAACCGCAATATTTGTTGATGTTCAAAATATCTATTACACTACAAGAGATACATTTAGACGTTCTTTTGATTATAACTGTTTTTGGAATCACATAAAGTCTAAAGATCAAATTATTACAGCGAATGCCTATGCAATAGATCGAGGAGATGAAAAACAACAAAAATTTCAATATGCATTAAGATCTATTGGATTTGACGTAAAGCTTAAGCCCTACATCTCTAGAGCAGATGGCAGTACGAAAGGGGATTGGGATGTTGGCATAACTATTGATATTTTAGATTCAGCTCAAGATGTAGAAAAAGTAGTATTATTATCTGGAGATGGTGATTTTGACTTGCTTGTACGCAAAGTAATAAATAAATATGGCTGCATTGTAGATGTCTATGGAGTTAGAGGATTAACAGCAAACTCTTTAATAGAGTCTGCCTCAAAGTTTTATCCTATATCAGAGAACTTTTTAGTCTAATTTTTTAAACTAAAAAAATATATAAAATCATCAACTATACTTCATTCTATTATTCTGACCTGAACGTTTAACCCACTGTTTAATACTAGCCATTTTTTGAATCGTTATACTATAGACTCCAAATGATTTTTCGACGAGACCTCTTATAATAAATAATTTTTCCCAATTTAACAGATCTCCAAACTCTTTAAAAGTATCGGGGAATAAAACACATTCGTAGATATCCGTTTCATCTTCTAGTGTTAAAAATTGCATCGGCTGAGATTTTTTAGTAATAGATTCTTTTCGAGTAATACATACGCCCATTAAATAAATTATTTTTCCATAATGATAAGAAATATCTCTAGCCTGTATAATACGACGGCTCAAAAGAGGTCTATATATAGAGATAGGATGAACTGAAACAGGGTATCCAAAAGATTCTAATTCAAGTCTAAAAAGATCCTCACTTTCTATTTGATTTTTAAAAGAAGATCCAGATAAGATAGTTCTATTAGTATTTTGAAGATAATAACCTGCAACTTTATATGCAATTTCCTGATGAGTATGATCAAATGCTAAATCATTAAAGCAACCGGCATTGGTAAGAACCATTGCATCTGCTAAATCAAGTTCTGTCCTAATTAAAAAATTATCAAGAGAATCAAAAGGCCCAGCTTTTCTTTCATCTAAAATAACGCTCACTGCTTTTTTTTGAAGTTTTTTAATGCTCATAAAACCCATTATTATTTTATCTTTATATCCTCTCCATTCATAATAGCTCTTATTTATACTTGGTTTAATAATTTTAATTCCAAAACGTCTTGCTTCACTCATATAAGCATAAGAAGAATAGAACCCTCCTCTATTTGAAATAACTGATGCTAAAAACTCTGCAGTAAAATGAGCTTTAAGATATCCACAAGTAAAAGAAAGCATTGCATAAGAAGCTGAATGAGGCTTGCAAAAAGAATAACCAACAAAAGATTCTATCATTTCCCAAACTTTTTTAATCACTTCTTCTGAATATCCTCTACGAGCAGAATTGTTGGTGAATTTTTTTTTCCAAGGATCTACTAAATGCTCCATAGAACTACGACTCATTGTTTTTCGCAGTAATTCAGCTTCACTATATTTTAGACCTGCCATCTTCATTACAGCCATTGAAACCTGCTCTTCATAAACCATAATACCATAACTTTCTCTTAAAAACTCTAAGTCAGGATGGACTAAATTCCATTCTTCGCCATGTATTCTTGATAACATAATATTCGTAAACCTATTTGCAGCAGGCCTGATGATAGATGAGTAAATCACAACATGTTCAAAATCTACCATCCTTGATTTTGATAATAACTGCCTAGTAGCAGGACTCTCTATATAGAATACACCCATTGTTTTACCTTTTTTCATCATTTCAGTAGTCTTAGAATCTCCTATTGGCTGAATAGAATGATAATTAAAATATTTATTCCCTGATTCAGATCCACCATAATTAAAGTTGACCTGTTTAATTGTATCACGGACAACTGACAAACTACGATTGCCTAGAATATCAATTTTTAATAGACCAGAATCTTCGACTTGATCTTTTTCCCATTCAACAATTTGGACGCCTTTTGTCGCTTTTAGCACAGGAACATATTTTTGAATTTCATCTGGTACAATTACGACTCCTCCTGGATGAACCGATGAATTTCTAAAAACTCCAACAATCTTTTCACTTTCTTGTAAAATACTGATTATTGTTTCATCTAAATCTAATTTTGAAAACTTTGGATCACTTTTTACCCATTCTTCTAATTTTTTAGGAGACCTATACCAACCAATACGTTTTGTTATATTATTAATTTCTTCATTTGAAATTCCATATACTTTACCGACCTCACGAATAGCAGATCTAGGCTTTAAGAACACTTGATTCGAAACCATAGCAGTTCTTTTTTCTCCATATTTTTTAAATACATAATTCAGAATATTTTCTCTTTCATCCCATGGGAAATCAATATCAATATCGGGCATATCTTCTCTTTCTGAATGGATAAACCTTTCAAAATGCAATGTATGCCTAATCGGATCGACCTGAGTAATAAAAAGACAATAACTAACAACTGATGCTGCTGCAGAACCCCTACCAATAGTGGATTTAGTCTGCTTGATGATATCTTCTACAATTAAAAAGTAAGGAGAAAACCCTTTTTGGTTAATAAGATCCAACTCGTATTCAATTCGAGAACATGTTAACTGGTTTAATTCTTTATACCTCTTTTTGGCGCCAAAATAAACTTTTTCTTTAAGAATTTTATTAGATCGATGTGTATCTTTTAATGATAAACCTGGAAAAATAGTATTAATAAAAGACCAATCAGTTTTACATCTATCCGCTAGATAATAACTATTATTTAAAGCATTTAAACTGTTAGGAAATAAGTCAATCATCTGCTTCTCAGTTCTGAACCAATGTTTTGATGTCTTGTACTGAGAAAACTTCAGATTATTTTTTGTTGTATTGTAATAAATAGAACGAAGCATCTTGTGTGCATTGTGGTCACCAGGTGAATTAAAGTAAACATCTCCTGTAGCAACTATCTCTAATTTTAATTTTTTACTCAGCTTCTGAATTACTATTTCTTCTAAACCAGGTCTTAATTCAATAAATAAATGAGTATCTGGGACCGCTTTTTTTAATGATTTTAATGTTGACTCATTAGAGGATATAAAAAATAAACCAGTTGATTTATTTTTAATAATGTTAGCAATTGGCTGATTAAAATTTTTATGTACATCTGAAATAATTCGGCAAAGGTTTTCATAGCCATTTTGGTTTTCTACTAAAATAACTATTTCATCCATCGCTGTGATTATATTTGATCCTGCGATAGGATCTATATCATAATTACGAGCAGATTGAACAAAACGAATAAAACCCCATAGACCATTTACATCTGTTAAAGCTATTTTTTTCATAGATGATTTTTTACATAATTTTATTAAATCATTTAATGATAAAAGGCCATTCATCTTTGAATAAATAGAATGGGTATTGAGATGAATGAACATTATATTTTTCCTAATGCTTGAAAAATATTTGCAGTTTGAAGCGAATGAAGGCCATATCTTTTACGTACGCTTTCAATAGCCTTAGATAAATCCATATTCTTACTATTGATGGTTTCAAACATCGTTTTTTGCTCGGCATAAGATGTAAAATGGGTAGCTTGTATTAAAATTGATCTTATACGATTTCGTCTCTTATTTACCTTTTCAAATAATGTATAACAATCTTTAATTACAGAGAAATCATCAATCTCACTTATTTTTCCAGTTTTTTTACTCGATCTCCCGTCGCTATAATGTACTTCTATTTTGACCTTATTTGAAATCTGCCACTTTTTTCTCAACTCAAAAGCAACTTGTTCCGCTAAATCTTTTACTACTCCTTTTAAAACATCATAATTATTAGTGTCTTCTGGTAATATAGTTTGCCGAAGAATACTTTCTTGTTTTTTAACAGGTATAACGGGGCAAAAATCTTTACCATGAGACTCTTTTTCAAGTTGAGTTGAATAGGTTCCAAATAATATTTGGAACTCTTTTTTATGAAGCATCATCGATTGAATATTTTCAATCTTTTTTATCAACAAGAACTCAATTAAACGGCTTACTGACTTTTCTGATACAATAGGTAGGACAAATGGATTTAAACTGGAAAAAAATTCAGATTCAAACCCATTTTTAACCTCATGGATTTTATTAAGTACTACAGAAGTAATAGTCCTACTTACGAGCTTGTTTTGACTAATCCCAACTTGACCGAACATATTTGTTTTTTCTTTTATTGACTTAAGAATTGATAAACCGTTATTTTGGACATTACCCTTGAGATAACGCATACCATGCATATCCAGGAAGAATTCGCCCATGTTTTTTGGTTCAACAATTGGAGTAAAATCAGAAACTATTTTATATATATAATGATTTATTTTTGTATAAAGTGATTTGTTATAAGGTAACAATCGAACACCATGATTTATTTTTCGTATTGTAGATACTTTCATGCCTTTTAATAAACCTTCTTCTTTCGCCTCAGGAGAAATAGAGATAATCGTACCATTGGGACTATTAGAAGAAAGAATAGCGACAGGACGTGTTTTTAACGTTGGGTCTATCATTCGCTCTGCCTGGAGCTCTAGACCTCTAAGACGTATGTGAAAAACGTCTCTTCCACTCATTGATGTTTTACCTAATTCAAATAGTTTCTAAAAGAATAAAGTAAGACACCATTGATACGAAAATCATCTGTCGGATCAACTGTTATAATTGGAAACTTTGGATTTCTAGGGTGAAGCTCAATACCATGACTATTCGGGACATAACACTTTAGAGTGGCTTCTCCATTAATTATAGCAACAACAATTTGTCCCGAACGAGCAATACTTGTTTTTTTAGCAACAATAAAATCACCATCATGAATCTGTTCTTCTATCATTGAATTGCCTTTAACTTGTAATACATAATGATCTGGATGTAATAAAGATGGTGGAACATCAACCATTTCAGGGTTTTCCAATGCTTCAATTGGTTCACCTGCGGCTATTAACCCCAATAATGGCAAACGAGCCATTGTAGTTGCCTGGGTCTCATTTTGATTTAATATGAGTGCTCTTTTACCATTGGGCCCTTTTATACGTGATAGATGACCTTTTTCTTCTAAGGTCTTTACGTACCAATTTACTGTCCCTAATGAGCCAAAGCCTAGTGTTGACATAATTTCTTCATAAGATGGAGACTGGCCATTGACTAATGTAAACCTCTGAATAAAGTCCAAAAACTTTTTCAATTTTGGGGACAGGGCTTTATTCATAAACTAATAAACAAGTTTGTAACAGCTTTTCCATCCCAGACAACAGATTGTGACGCTTGCTTATTTGCATAGCTATTTAGACGTGATACAGCACGCATCACTTCAAAAGATACTTTTGGTTTACTTTTCTTTTTTATAAAATATTTCATAATAATCTCTCTTTTTAAATTACTCGTAAGTTACTCGTAAGTATTATACTAAAAAAATATCTTTTATCCAAATAAAAAGCCCCAAATGGGGCTTTTTATTTGATTTTATAGAAAGATTACTAATACTAGACTGGTGCAATCCATAATCCAATGAATAATAATAAACCTGTCACACTATGCATTATAATTGTACCCCAGTTTGCCGGTTCCAATAATCTGCTATTATAATGTTTATATAAAGTTTGAATCGCTCTAAACCCAAAATAAGCAGCTAGTAATGAAATCAAAGCTTCTTTTGGCAATTTTTCACTTAATACAAGAGCAACAATACTCAAAAATGCCCCAACTACTAGTGAAACATACCCAGCTCTTGCTTTTTCTGGACCTAGTACTACAATTAATGTATTTTTCCCTGTTTGCTTATCGCTGTCATGGTCAGGAAATTCATTTACATAAACCACTGCTGATATTAGTAAGCCAATTGGTATCCCGATCAAAAAAGCTTCCGGTAAAAGTTTTCCTGTTTGCACTAGAGCACTTCCAGCGACCATCAATGGACCAAAATTCAACCCTATTATTAATTCTCCTAAACCCTTCCTAGAAGAAAATTTAAAAGGTGGAGCAGTGTAAAAAAGTCCTGAAAGAAATCCAATTAAGCCTAACCATAAAATTGGAAATCCGGCTTTTTGGATTAATGGTACACCGACTACAGCGCTTAGACCGAACGTTACAATCGCTAGCTTTAACATCCCTTTGGCAGAAATAAGACCCATTTGTATACCACGTCCACCGCCATTAAGTCCCACGTTACTATAGTTATAATTTATTTCATCGGTACCACTCACATGATCAAAATAATCATTTGAAGTATTTGTTCCAATCTGCAATAAAGATCCACCTAGCGCGGTAAGAGCAAGCCAGCCCCATTCTATCGAATATCCTGCAAATTTTGCAATAGCTGCTCCCACAAAGATAGGAACTAGTGTAGCCGACAAAAAAGGTAATCTCATTATTACCACCCAAGAAAAAATTTTGGTCATTAAATCAATTTTAGGACGAACTTCATCGGGAGTTTTATCTTCTATTGGTGTCGTTACACCGCAATAACCAATATGCTCTCCGTCTTTTGATTTAGTTGGAGTTATTTTTATACGAGAAGGTAATTCAGTACCATCTTTGTGTAGAAAAACAGTGTCTCCTTCCCAAGCGCCTTTCTCTACTGCTTCTGCTAACCAACCAACTACATGACCCAAAACGACCTGCCCATCGCTGAAGTCACTAACTCTCATTTTTCCAACTACCTCTTCTTCACTGTAACCAAATAGGTCAACAGCTCCCTGGCTAAATGTTTCAACTTTACCATCAACATCACATGTGATAACACTTTTTAAATTTTCATTCATGTTAAACAAACCTTTTTATTTAATTACAGTATAAAATTTACATCAATAAATGAAGTGAAGAAAAACGAAAATTAAATTGGATAAAAGATCGGCCTGCTAGGTGCAGCGTCTAAATTCCAGTTGGGAACTTGAATTTGTAAAAACCCAAAAGAATCTTTTAGTGAATTTGGTATGTATAATAATTCAGATATTGTTTTTCCTTTTATAAAAAAACTATGATGATTTCCTAAAAGGCCATTATCATTCGCCTTATCTATTGATGGTATGTCTACTAATAAATGTTTAATCGAAAGTTCATTTATATAATTAATCGCTTCTGTTGTAAAAAAAGGAGCCGGATTTTTATCATAATTCTGAGTGGACTTATAACTAGAGTTTGGCAATGTTCTAATGATTAAAGAATCTATTGGATCTTTAATTTTCTGAACTAATAATTCTTTTGAGATTACTAAATCTACGGTAAGAGGGACATGGTAAGAGTCCGTTGTATTCGAACTTTTTTCTGGGAATACAGATATTAACTTTGACGGAATAAAACCTTCAGGACAGAAGTCTACAACTTTATTTTCTCCATCTTTTATATGGCTGATACATTCAGTATGTGTCCCAGAGCAATGAATATCTAAAGTAGCAATATTAACATTGCAACTCCCACCTTTGCTGATATCGCCTATGAAATTCTCAGCCTTAACTGGAGCAAGACTCGATGGTTTAGAATTAAAAAACGTTGGATTTTCACCATTGAACTTATTTTTGAATGATAAATCGAAACTCTGAATCTCTTCTAGATCGTAGGCTTTGTTATCGTACTTAATTATCGTACTTAGTTTAGTCTTTTGCGTCATTTATCAAGTTAATTATTTCTTTTTTATCAGGAAAACGCTTTAATTTTTTTTTTGAAAAAATCAATTTTTCATTAAAAACTACATCGAACACACCTCCACTACCTGAAATTAGATTAATAGTAATATTTTCATATTCATTCTTTAACTCATCTTCCAAACTGGAAGCATTTGGTAGATAGTTTCACATATTACAATACTCAATAGATACTTGCATATTTATTCCTTTAAGTCTTTATTAAAAAATGACAAAACGTCTTTAGGGTGAGAATATAAATCAATATCATCAAAAATATGTATTAGAATCCCTTTTTCATCTATTAGAAAAGTTTTCCTCGATGGAAAAAAATAATACTTATTAACACCATAATCTGAACCCATCTCTTTGTTACTATCTGATAAAAAATTAAAAGGTAAATTATGTTTTAACTTAAAATTTTTAAGTGCTTTCTGAGAATCAAAACTAACACCCAAGATTGAAATGTCAAATTCTTCAAAATTTTGGAATTCATCACGGAACCCACAAGCTTGCTTAATTCAACCAGGTGTTTCAGCTTTTGGAAAGAAGTAGATAACAAGTTTTTTGCTTTTGTAGTCGTCTAGTTTGTGAATTTGATCATCTTGATCATGAAGTATAAAATTAGGAGCAGGCTTACCAATTTCGGGAGTATTACTGAACAAAAAAGTTTTTAAAAATAATAACAATAAGATTCTCATAAGCATAAGTAATTGTATGGCATAAACTAAAGTATTACATGATTTAATCGTATTAAATTTAAGTTATGAAAAAGACTGATATAAAAGCAATCGCTAGAAATGTAATAAAAACTGAAGCAAGTGCTGTAGCACTATTAGAGAGTCGTATTGATGATATATTTGAATCTGCTGTAAAGTCTATTCTAGAATGTCGAGGACGTTTAATCATTTCTGGGATGGGAAAATCAGGACTAATATCTCAAAAAATAGCATCAACAATGTCTTCAACAGGGACTCCCACATATTTTGTTCATCCAGGCGAAGCAATTCATGGCGATCTTGGAATGATTACAGGTCAAGATATTATAATAATTCTGAGTAACAGCGGTGAAACATCAGAACTAATTCAAATTTTACCATCCTTAAAGAAAAAAAATGTAACTATTATTGGTTTGATTGGAAAGCATGGATCAACACTAGCAAACAAGTCAGATATTTTTTTAGATACATCAGTTGAAAAAGAAGCCTGTACGCTTGATTTAGCTCCAACTGCTAGTACAACCGCGGCTTTAGCCATGGGAGATGCTTTAGCTATCTCACTTCTTGAACTTCGAGGATTTAATAAAGAAAATTTTGCAGAACTACACCCTGGAGGAATGCTCGGGAAAAGATTACTTTTAACGATTGATCATTTAGTACATAGCGGAGATGCGCTACCATTTGTGCATATTTCCACAACGATTAAAGAGACTTTACTTATTATTTCTGAAAAAGGGCTTGGGATCACAGGAGTTCTAAATGATGATAAAAAACTTGTTGGGATTATAACTGATGGTGATATTCGTCGAGGAGTTGAAAATAACTATAATAATTTTTTTGAACAGCCAGCCAAACTGATAATGTCAAAAGACCCTAAAACAGTTAAATCTAATACTTTAGCACTTTCAGCACTCGAAGTCATGGAAAAGTATTCAATCACAAGCCTATTTGTTTTTTCAAACCCTTCATCCGACACACCTGATGGTATTATTCATATTCATGATATTTTAAAATCTGGAATCCGATAACATTTAAAAAAATGAAAGGACCTATTTTACTTTCTGTTCTTTTTTTTATTTTTAGCTGTGATAATAAAACTTCAGCTAGTGTTTATAAAACAACTGAATATAATAACTTTGATGAAAAAGATAGAATAATAGGTGAATCAGTTTGGGCCACTTCATGTTTTCGTTGCCATCTATATGGATCAAATGGTGCAGCCTCTCTAGAGGATGAAGAATATTGGGATATCATATCTGAAAAAGAACTAGATGAGCTTTTTAATAGTGTCTGGAAAGGTAAATATGGCGATAAAGGAGCAATGCCTCCAAAAGGTCTTTGCAACTCATGCTCAGAGGAACAAATTAAAAAGTCTATACTTTACATGTTTCAGCTTATTGAAACAGTACAGCAGCCGGATTCATTAAATAAATAAATTAGCTTTTAAATAAAGCGGATCCTTCGACAGCATCTGCTAGGTTTCTAGCGATTTTAAGAAAGCTTAAAACATCCATTTCTTTCAAATAAACAGCTCCATGTACTGCTCTGAGGTGTGGGTTTTCATTACGATACCAGTAATCTCTACCAAGCATTAATTGAAGATCTCTATGCTGATTTACCCAAATTTTTTGTGATAATTCTGAAAACGGACCATCATGTTCATAACTAGGAAAAGATGCATCTTTTTGACTTAAATAACAGTTCATAAAAGTTGAATTCATAATGGATAAGGAGTTCAATGTGACAGGAACTATGATATCCGCTTCAGCTAGATCAAACTTATACCACACATTTCGATATCCCCAAATCCGTAGATTTGATAAATCTTTTACTTTGCTCCATTGCCTTACAGCTTCGGCTATTGTTTGAAGAACTTTATAATGTGTATCTGGACCGCTACCTTCTGGGTCCAGAGCTAATGAAATGACCGTAGGGTTTAAAGATTTCAACTGCTCAAGGACAGGTATGACATCTCTATCATTTTCAGGTTGTTCTGTAAATATTTCACCTTGGTAAAACCCTAGTCTTAAATGATGAACATCTTTTACTCTAACTCCATAATTAGCCCAGACTAACTCTTCTTCATATTCACGAACCATACCCTTCAGTTTTTGAATTTTAGAAGAGTTTTTTTGTCCATCATAACTATCATCTAGTTCATGAATAATTTGATTTAATTGATCATTTAATTGATCTTTGTTTTTCACATTGTAAACTTCGACCAACGCTCTTACAACACGGTGAGAGAGACCTCTATTCTGCCCTTCCTTATCATTATTAGCAATTTTATCTAAATAATGATAAACATCTTTATCCCAACGTTTTTTATAACCGTCTGTAAAAAAATCATCATAATCTATCATTTGGATTCTATCATTTTTTATTAGGGCTGATGTATTTACAATTATTTTTCGTATGAAACTATTCGTTACACTAGTAAATCCCGAAGTCATATTTGTAAAGATATGTTGATTGCTTGGCTCGCGTATTAAATGAATAATATGAGGTAGCATTCCGAGCATAATATCATCATGGTGAGGGCCCGTATGATAATATACCTGATTTTTTTCTTGTTTTATTCCTTTTTTTACTTTTAAGTGAATACTATTAATAATTTCATCAACAGTAGTATCCGATAAGTTAGGAATCTTCTTACATATTGCATCTTCTTCTAAATCTTTAAGGATTAGTTTTTTACCATAAATATTTTTTTCTTTTGCCAGGTGTAAGAGAGCTTTTTGGCTTTTTTTAGAATCCCAACTTTCACTATTCCAATAAGCACTATTAAAGCTAGTGAGCTTTTTAGTTGCACCAGTAGTTAAGTAAAAACGACTATTACTCAATTTCTGTAAAGACGTAGCTGGATACTTAATTGATGAGTCAGATTCTAAAGATTTTTTAATCATTGAAGCTTTTGCTTCACCTGCAGCTATTATAATAGCTGTCACGTTCTTGTTATAAGTAATTGTTCCCAAACCAATAGTAATCACAAGTCTATTCTTACTTATTTCTATTCCACCAAGATCAGTAGCGGCGGCGGCCTGTGTCTCAAAATTAGTCTCCATTAATCGAGTTGTTGAATTATGATCTGATCCTCTGACATTGAAAGCAATATGCCCATCAGGTCCAATTCCACCCAAGAAAAACCCTATACCTCCAATAGACCTAATCTTCTCCTCATATTCATTACACCATTGATCAATTAAATAAACTGATTCCTGCTGTTTTTTTTCAAGAGAAGAGATGGGGTTACGATACCTTAAACTAAGATCAATCTTACTATCAGGAAAAATGTTTTCCCATTTCTCTTTATTATAAAGTGAAATTTCTCTAGAGTTTATTAATAAGGATTTTTCAAATGACATACTAAAGCCATCTAAATAAAAATGTTTCACATAGTCATAAAAACTATTTTTTTGCAGAGGGTCTAGTGGGTAAAATTCATCGATTTGCACAAACCTTAAGCCTGATAAATTGGGTTTATCTTGGTTTGTTAAATTATACTTTTCTAGAATAGATTGTACTTTAGGTTTTTCCCAATTCTTTAATAAATAATGCGTCCATTTAATAAAATATTCAGGTGTTTTTCCTGTTGGCAAACTTGCAACTCCCTCAGGGTTTTGAATAACCCATTCTAAAAACCTTAAAGAAGTTAAAAGACCAAGATCTGGAAAATTTTCTACGGTCAAATAGGGTATTTTAGTATTAGTATCATTAAATTTATTTTCTTTAAAAAAAGCTTCTTCCAGAGGAGACCAGTTTATTGGGTTCATATTATTTTAGGTATATTATTTTTTTTACAATTTGATTGTTATTACTTGATGCTTTAATAAAAAAAACACCAGAACCAACTTTCGATGAGAAATCTTTCATGTCCCATTTTAAATAAAATTTTCCTTTTGAAATATTTTGATTTAATAGTTCCCCAATAAAACTACCATTAATAGAGATTAAGCTAATAGAAATATTTTCATCCGACTTCAAATCAAGCTCTATTGTATTGTTAGAATTAAAAGGATTTGGATATGACTTCATTGAGAAGTTACTTGGAAGTAAGTTTCCAGGATTGGACTCTAGAGATAAATAATTTTCTTTAATAGATTGTATTAATCTTTGTTCGCCTTGTACTAAATCATAACTCAAAGCCCAAATCATAACACCTCCTAGGCTACGAGTATTTGCAAAATCACATTTGTATTTTATTGATTCTTCATTATCAAATGTCATTATTTTTGTTCCATCATCTTTTCTTAAATAGGGTGAATAAGCTAGACTATCCCATTCATAGCTCCATCCATTATTAATTAAACTTGGAATTTCAGAATAAAGCTTATCGACAACTTCACCTGTAAAAGGCATATTAATATTAGTGGCATTATATTTTTTACCCCAAAAAGGTAAGCCTAGATTAATTTGCCCTGATGGTATCCCTCTACTATAAACCAAATAATCAATACCCGTTTTACAGGAACCATCTGGATCACCAGCAGGCGATAAAAAAAGAGGCGAATTGTGCCCAGCATGGCTAGACCACCCACCATGAATATCATAAGTCATTGCATTAAAAAAATCAATGTAAAACCTTAGAAATGAAAAATCGTACCATTGCCCTGACCAGTTAGAAATTGGCACAGCCATAGTGATAAGTAAATCTGGATTATGATTATTGAAGATAGAATCCATTTCAGAAACAAGAAAATTCAAATTTTGACGATCTGTATTAGAGGTTGGATGCTCCCAATCTAGATCAACACCATTATAACCATATGTGTCGACGATATTTAGCAGGTTGTCAATGAATAATTCTCTTAACTCCGGTGAAGCTGAGACTGTTCTAAAGCCCACATCATTTCCCCAACCACCTAACGAGAGTAAAACCTTAGCACCATTTGATTGAATAGTTTGACAAAAATCAAGACTCAACATATTATTATACGATAAAATATTACCGCTCTCATCAGGCCAAGCAAAAGCATGATTTACATGAGTCACGACTTCATAATTTATTGAACTAGCCGTCATCTGACTAGAGACCCAACTAGGATAATATCCAACAACTCGATTAGCTAAAGAAAAATCAGAAATAAAGATTAATATAATTATCAGACTAAACTTTGAAAGAACATTGATTTTGTGAATAATTTTATTGATAAGATTAATTGAGTTTTGTGATACTTAAATTATGTTAATAATTATTTTATTTGTAATATTTTGTTGATTTTATTTTAAAGTGTCAATATATATAAAAATGAAACATAATAATTTTAAAAAAATAAAAAAAATAAAGATTCACAGATTATTCTTTTTTATTTTTATTTTTATTTCCTGCTCTTCCAGTGTCAACTATTCAGCACTTTTCACATCAAATTATATAAAAAAAAACATTGAGTCTTTTATTGGAAATATTAGTAAAAGCGCTTCAATTGGAATAAAGATTGTTTCACTAAAATCTAAAAAGGTTATATTTGAAAAAAATGGAAAGAAACTGCTAACCCCTGCTAGTAATATAAAGTTGCTTACTTATGCTTCTGCAATCGAATTATTAGACATACATTATAATTTTAAAACTGTAATTCAGTCATATGATAAAAATATTATTTTAACCGGAAGCGGTGATCCCACTCTTAAAAGTGAGGATCTAGATTCTTTAGCAGAAATTATAAGTCAATCGTTTCCAAAAATAGATACACTTTTTATCAATACAAAAAAGATGGACAACCTAGAGTATGGAGAGGGGTGGATGTGGGATGAAGGATCTGAAGAATATTCATCACCTATCAATACATTTATTGTAAATAAAAATTGTATTACATTTGAGTATTCTTCCGGTGCAATCGGAAAACCAGCAAATATTAATCACTCTCCGTACTCAAATCAAATTATAATAAATAATAAATCTATAACCGTGGACGATACGACTGACTTTTTGAAGTTTAAAATTGATCGTGATTGGATTAAACAAACTAATCAGTTTGATATTAGTGGAGAAATATTAGAAAATAGCAACAAGGACACTTTAACAAAAAATATTTACAATCCAAATTTGTTTAATGCAAACTTGCTTACAAGTTATTTATCATTACATGGTTCAACTGTCAATCATATTACATTTACAAAAACATTTAATCAACCTTATGATACTCTTGCCATTCACAAATCTAAAAATATTGATGTTATAGGAAAAAAAATGATGCATGAAAGTGACAACCAAATTGCTGAAGTTTTTTTAAAAATGCTGGGCTTTGAGATTAAAAATGAAGGCTCTTCTGCTATGGGAACAACTATTTTAAAAGCATTTCTTTTTAATAAAGCAAAAATAGATACAAATTTTTTGCGCGTTAAAGATGGCTCTGGGCTTTCACGTTATAATTTATTAAATGTCGATCAAATAATTAGTTTATTGGTTTATATGAATGAGAGTCCATATGAAGAGCAATTTAAAAATTCATTGCCTTTTGGTGGGGAAAAAAGAAGCCAATTAGAAAATCGATTAGTTAATTCTGGAGGTCAAATAAGAGCAAAAACTGGTTCTCTTTCAGGAGTTTCAGCATTATCAGGTTATATAGAATCAAAAACGCATGGACCTCTCGCCTTTTCTATAATAATAAATGGCTTTACAGGTTCATCAGATCCATATAAAAAATTACAAGATGATATCTGTGAGTTTTTGGTTATGAACTGATGAAAAGTATTTGGATGTTAAAATTTACTTTTTTATCAATAATGTTAGTAATTAGTTGTGATTCTGGTATTGAAAAACAAGAAGATCTGCAAAAAACTCTTTCTTTTTTACTAAAACGGCTTGAAATCGATAAAGCACTATCCATCAACCAATTTACAATAAAAAAAATAGATGGGAGATGGAGCTTGGTTGGAAAAACAAATGAAAAGAGGGTCTATAATTCTTTACAGTTTTATGCTGATTCTTTATCTTATTTTTATTCAATCAAAACTCTTCCTGATTCGGCCTTAAAAGATAGTATTTTTGGAATAGTCAATGTCAGCGTTACACCTATTCGGCAAGAGCCAAAGCACTCATCTCAAATGGTTGATCAAGCAATTCTTGGAAATTACGTTAAACTATACGAAAAAGAAGAAGATTGGTTTCTATGCCAAACAGAATATGATTATGTAGGATGGATAAATAAAACAGCTATCCAAAAATGCGATAAAAAAGAACTTTATCGTTGGAGAGAAAAAGCTTTGCATAAAGTGATTTCATTGAGTGGTACACTTTACTCAAAACCTAATAGAAGTAGTCTTCCAATTACTGATGTTGTATTAAATAACCTTATTAAAAAAACAGGGAATTCAGGACAATGGGGGGAGTTCATCTTACCTGATGGAAGAAAAGGATATTTACATAACAAAGACTATAGAACGATTAAGTTGAATGGTAAAAGCAACCAAGCCATCATATTAAATATAACTGAAACAGCTAAGAAATTGATCGGGACTCCTTATTTATGGGGCGGAAACTCAACAAAAGGTAGTGATTGTTCTGGTTTTACTCAGTTAATCTTTAAATCTGAGGGAGTCTTTTTACCTCGAGATGCTAGGCAACAAGCTTTGCTGGGTAAATTTATTGAAACAGGTCAGTTCTCTGTTGGCGATCTATTATTTTTTGGAGATGGAATAAAAGTAACACATGTCGGTATGAGCCTGGGTGGTTTTGATTTTATCCATCAAGGAGGAAAAGTTGAAATCCATTCAATAGATAAAAACTCATCTATTTTTAATAAATATCGAACTGAATCATTTATGTTCGCAAAAAGAATTATTTAAAATAAGGTTTACCCTTCTACTAAACGATAAAACATAACACCATCAAACCGGTATTTTTTATTTATCTTCATATAACTTAAAAAGTCAACTTCAACTGTTTTCCCCATTTCAGATGAGGCATGAAAAAGCCTTGAATTATCTATTAAAAACCCTTCATGAGCAATGACTATTCCTAATTTAAAATAATCTCTTTTTACAAATGCAACTCCACAAGATTTTGGAAGCTTTTCTAGTAACCCTCTATTTATTTTTTCAATTGGAATAAATTGTATTAATTCTTTAGAAGTCCAATTTAAATCTAGAAACTCATCACCATTTTCTTTTTTGTTCAATTCAATATCCAGTGTTTCTAGACTTTCTACATTTGCTACTTTTGAAGTTATATCAATTGTTTTGGGGTGATGTAATATTCTATCAGAGGTGAAATGCCACCTCGAATTAAAACTAGGATTTCTAACACCTTTTCCATTCTGTTTATAATGAATTTTTTTGATCATGTTTCGCGCTTCTAGATAACTACTACTTTCAGCAAAGGCCATCGTAGTTAGTATGTGTACTGTACAATCTGATGAATCATGTCTTATTAAAGGATCTTTGTCAATCCCTCTCTCCTCTCCGAGACAAAATAAACCATAAGGTGTATTCAGACGCCACTTATTTATGGCTTTTATTCTATCGTAATAATTAGGAAATTTATATTGAAACTGAGGTAAATAGACTTCAAATTCTTCATTTGTTAAATTTGCTGGTTTCGGAAGTGAATTTATCCATTTATCGTTATTTGAAGATACTTGACATCCAAAGTAAAAAAATATTGAAATAAGATATATTTTATTCATATAAAAAATATTTTTTTGATGTTTTTTTAAAGTCGGCAACATCTTTATCGATATCTTCTTTTAAGTTAATGTAACCATCTGATGAGACAAAAATTTCTTTAAACGAAAAACTACCCATGGCTTTTTCATACATAGATAGTGATTGTGGTGAACTAAGTTTAAAAGGATTTTTATCAGGATATAATTTGTTGTGTTCTTGTAAAAAAGAAAGTTGTAATAAAAATAAGTTAACTCGATCTAATTCAGAAAAATGAATTTGAATTCCACCAATTGAAGTATCCTTATAAATTGCATAATAAGGGGTAAAATTAATAGGTCTGAAAGTCACACCTCTAATTCCTAAACTATTCATTTTTTCAGACATTAGCTTAGCATCAATCCAAGGAGCAGCAATTACTTGAAATGGATTAGTATAGCCAACACCAACTGAGAAGACTCCTAGCTCCCCAATTGCACCAGTTGAAACCATATAAAATGGAGTTTCTTGATTAGGAACATGAGGCGAAGTAGGAATCCAGCTTAAATAAGTATTCTCAAATAATTTATCTCTACTCCAATGATTCATTTTCACAACTTCAAGATTACATTTTTCATTTTCTTTAAAAATTTCATTATTTATAAAAAGTGCCAATTCACCACATGTTAAGCCATATACATATGGCACAGGATACATCCCAATAAAAGATTTTGTTGCAATATCAAGAATATTACCCTCAACTCGTAATCCACCTAAAGGATTAGGTCTGTCTAGAACTACAAACTTTATATTATTCTCAACTGCAGCACGCATAGCTAATCCCATTGTAGAAATATAAGTATAAGAACGAATTCCAATATCTTGAATATCAAATACTAGAACATCAATGTTTTGTAGCATTTCAGTAGTTGGCTTTTTTGTTTTTCCGTACAAGGAATAAAACACTAAGCCTGAACTTTCATCTCTTCTATCTTCTAATTTTTTACCTGCTGCTTCTGTTCCCTTAAATCCATGCTCTGGACTGAATATCGCTTTAAGATCAGTATTATTTGAATTCAAAAACAAATCAATATTTTGTATTAAATCCTTATTTAATCCGGTTTGATTTGTAATTAAGCCTATCCGCATACCCTTTAAAATATCAAAATTAGACTTATAGAGTACGTCTAAACCCGTTTCTGTTTTTTCATCTTCTTTCAAATTTCTTGGTATATGAGGAAGCATTGAACAACTATCGAGAACATAAATAAAAGTCCATAGTTGTATTATTTTTTTTATAGTTAATAAAGATCTTTTCATTCGTGATTAAATTTATTCAAATTATCTTTTGCATATGACAAACACTATTAAGAAAGAAATTGGTCAGCTTATTATTGCTGGTTTTCGTGGAAACTCAATAAACAAGAATTCAGACATTGTTAAATATATTAAAGATTTTAACATTGGTGGGGTAATACTTTATGATGAGGATCTTGAAATTGGAGGTCCAGGCTCAAGAAACATAACATCTCCCAAACAGCTTAAAGAATTAACAGAAAAACTTCAAGGCTATGCTGAAAAATCATTGCTTATTTCAGTAGATCAGGAAGGAGGAGAAGTACACAGGCTTAAATCATTATATGGCTTTACTGATACTCCACCATGGAAACAGATTGGATTATTGGATAGTGAGCTGATGACGAGACAGTTTTCAGATAATATTGCTTTTGACCTTTCGAAAGCTGGTATTAATCTAAATTTTGCTCCAGTTATTGATTTAGATTATGGAAAAGGTTCAGTGATATCAGATTCAAGTCGATCGTTTACTGATGATACAAAAAAACTAATTAGACATGCTGAAATCTTTATTAAGTCTCACAGAGAAAAAGGTATTATAACTTCAGGAAAACATTTCCCCGGATTAGGCTCAGGCATTACTGATACCCATGAAGGTTTTACCGACTTAACAAAAACTTGGTCCGTCAAAGACCTCCAACCTTTCAATGAATTAATTAAATCACAAGAACTAGATATGATAATGGTTTCTCATGCTCTTGATAAGAAGCTCGATCCTATCTTACCAGCTTCGCTTTCGAAAAAAATAATAAAAGGAATGTTGAGAGCAGATCTTGGTTTTGATGGAGTTGTTATCTGTGATGATCCAAGCATGAGAGCAATTTCAGATCATTACAGTTTAAAAGAAATTTTCAAGCTCATGCTTAATGCAGGAGTTGACCTTTTTTGTCTTGGGAATAATCTAATTTATGATAATGAATATATTCCTAAATCAATAGAAGCAATATTGGAATTGATCATTGATAAAAAAATAAAAATTGAAAGGATTCATGAATCGATTGAAAGAATTAATGTTTTGAAAAGAAAATATAACCTAAATGTCTAAAAATCATTTTGTTGGCTTAGATTGTGGAGCATCAAAAATTTTATACCAAAAGGCTTCTTTTAATTTTGATCTTGACCTAGTTATCCCGTCTGGGAACTCAATTGAGAGGTTATATTCTAACAACAAAAACTGGATTGAAAGCTTCGAGCCTGTTTCTATACAAACTCAACTAAAACAATTCTCAAAGAATGTTATAGTTATAACATCTGAAGAAGAATCTCAAGGAAAAGTAATTATTGAGGAGATTAAAAAACTTTTAGCTTTGACAGATCAAAATAATTCAAGTATCTGTTTTCCTGGACTTAAGTCAAATGAAGGTATTTGCATCATGAAAAATGGTCCAAGAATCCCTTTTTTTAAAAAGAAATTAAATCTTAATCAACATATTTTTAATGACTCTGATTGTTGTACAATAGGTGAATGGAAATCTTCAATTGGTTGCATGATAAATATTAAAAATGCAATTTATATAGGAGGTGGAACGGGTATCGCAGATGGAATAATAATGAATGGAAAAATACTTAATTTTAATGATAATTCAGACCTGAAACGCTCTTGGGAGATGGGCTTTAATGATTCTACAATTGAATCTCAAATTTCTCCAGGAGGAATGATTAAAACTTTAAATACAAAGTTTAATAAAAATATAAAAAACCTTGATGAGTTCCTCGAATCAAAGGAATCCTTAACTATCTTAAAGAACGCATCAAAAGCATTATCATCTCTAATCCAGAGTCGTACAAATTTTTTCAGGTTAAATGGTTTAGAACCAGAAATAGTAGTTATAGGACAGCGTCTTGGCCTTTTCCTCAGCGAACTAAAAGATGAAATTCAAGAGATGTTTTATCAGTCGTCAAAAATCCCTTTAAAATTTTCTACCGACCGAAGAACAGCTGCACTTGGGGCAATATATAAAATGATTAAATATCAGAAATGAGTTTAGTTACCTATAATAAAGAGCCAATTATAGCTGTTGGAATTATTCTTCCAGAGGATAATCAAAGAGAGTTGAGTATTATAAATTCTAAATTAAATCAAAAATATGAAATTTTAATTAAAAATAATCAATTATTAATTAACGACGTAATTTATAGCTCTTATAGTTTTAATAGACCAGAAAATGAATTAAATGATCATTATTTTGATATAGATAATGTAAGCGCTGGTAGAGGATTCCACTGGGAAAAAAAAATCACCATAAAAGTAAAAGGTAACCTTGAAATAAAAGTTGAAAAAAAATCAATATTTTTAGTTAATTATATTTCAGCAGAAATGTACTTAATGTGTGTTGCGACTTCAGAAATGAGTGGAGATTGCCCAATATCTCTTTTGGAATCTCAAACAATTGCAGCCCGATCATGGCTCTTTGCTGCAGCCGAAAAAAAACATCAGGAATATGGATTAGATGTTTGTAATGATGATTGCTGTCAAAGGTATCAAGGTTTTAACCAGGTTACAGAATCTGCATTAATTGCATCAAAAAACACGTCTGGAAAAGTTCTATTTTATAATAATTTTATCTGTGACACTCGATATTCTAAATGCTGTGGTGGTCATTCTGAAAATAATGAAAATGTTTGGGGCGGTAACCCTAAAACTTATTTGAAAGGAATAATTGATAATTCTTCAAAGAAGAGCATTGGCTTAATGAAAGAGGATGGTATTAAAAGTTGGATTAAATCACCTCAGAAATCTAATTGTAATGATTCAATATTTGGTGAAGGAGAATTAAAAAAATACCTAGGAAATGTAGATAGATCAGGAAAATACTTCAGATGGAAATTAGAAATTTCACAAAGTCAGTTAACAAAAAATATTAATGAAAAAACAAAATTATCTTTTACCAAAATTAATACTCTAGTGCCCGTCAAGAGAGGGGTTTCTGGTAGAATATTAGAATTGAAAATTATTGGAAATGATGGATCAAAAGAACTTGAATTGATAATAAAAAGCGAGTATGAAATAAGAAGAGTATTACATCCTAAATTTTTATATAGTTCTGCATTTATTATAAAAACAGAAACATTCAACCATGTTGCTCCCTCTAATTTCATACTAGATGGTGCTGGATGGGGCCATGGTGTAGGTTTGTGTCAAATGGGTGCTCTGAAAATGGCGCTTGAGGGTAAAAGCACAAATGAAATACTGTTACATTATTTTTCATCAACTGAGGTAAAAAAAGTATATGACTGAATCAATTTCTCTACATTGGATAGACTGGACTATCATTATCACTTATATAATTTTTTCATTAGGTGTCGGAATGTATTTTTCCAAAAGAGCGGGTAAAAATACTGAAGAATATTTTTTATCAGGTAGATCTCTTCCTTGGTGGATTGTTGGTACTTCAATGGTGGCAACTACTTTTGCAGCAGATACACCCTTAGCAATAACAGAATTTGTAAGAGGACCCGGTATTTGGGAAAACTGGTTTTGGTGGAATGGTTTATTAGGATCTTTGCTTGGAATATTCCTTTTTTCAAGATTATGGCGCAGAGCTGAAGTATTAACCGATAATGAATTACTTGAAATACGTTACAGTGGTAAACCCGCTGCATTTTTAAGAGCTTTTAAAGCTAGTTATTTTGCAATTTTATATAATTTTATAGTGATGGGCTGGGTAATTAATGCAATGGCTTCTGTTGTATCTGTTATGTTGAATATGGACAAATGGACAGCAGTTTGGCTATGTGTTATAATCGCTCTTGTTTATGCAATCCTTTCTGGATTTTGGGGAGTTGTTATTACGGATTTAGTCCAATTTGTCATTGCTATGTTTGGCTCAATATCCCTTGCAATTATAGCGCTCAATTATGTTGGTGGAATGGAATCTCTTCTCGAAAAGCTGTCTAATCTCGTTGATACAGGAATTGCTCATGAAAACACTATAAGGTTCATTCCTCCCATCCCAGATCAAAGCATAGCGGAAATAAGTTTTTGGGAATCCCCTTTTTCTAAATTCTTGATCTTTATATCAATTATGTGGTGGTCCCACCATGGTACTGATGGAGGTGGTTATATTATTCAAAGAATGTCGTCTGCTAAGAATGAAAAACATGCACTCCTAGCCACATTATGGTTTAACCTTGCTCATTATGCACTAAGGGTCTGGCCTTGGATAATTGTATCAGTCGTCTCTATCGTATTATTTCCTATTATTCCTGAAGCTTATTCAGAACTTGGAACTAAAGCAGGGTACCCACTAGTAATGAATAGTTTATTAGGTCCTGGGATGAAAGGTATTTTAATAGTTTCTTTTCTTGCTGCTTTTATGTCAACAATCGATACCCATTTAAATTGGGGTGCCTCATATTTGATAAATGATATATATAAACGGTTTTTTAAACCAGAAGCTTCAGAGAAACATTATGTTTTAGTTGGAAAACTTCTAACTATAATTCTAATGGTCCTTGCCGCTTTCACATCTTTAAAAATGCAAAGCATTTCAAAAGCATGGGAATTTATTTTTTCTATGGGAGCAGGTATTGGTTTGGTTTTGATACTTAGATGGTTTTGGTGGAGGATTAATGCATGGACTGAAATTACAGCTTTATCAGTATCAATTATTACAACTACTACTCTTGAAATTATTGCTGCATATCAAACTATAACTTCTGGAAGCGAGTATACTTTATTTGGGAATTCACCGGTTCTATTTGGTATTCCATTACAAATCCATCATAAACTTTTAATTATTGTACCACTTTCCATAATTAGTTGGCTAATCATGACATTTATTACTGATCCAGAACCAGACGAAAAATTAGAGGAATTTTATAAAAGGATCCAGCCCGGTGGATGGTGGGGACCAATTACAAAAAACTTTCAACATACAATGCAACCTGTTTCTGAAGGCTTTCTCATTCAATGGATATCTGGTGCCTTAATGATTTATGGTTTTACATTTGGAATAGGAAATTTGATTTTCATGAACTATAGTTCTTCAATTTTATGCTTTGGTTGTGCTTCTATTGGTTCATATATGGTATGGAAAAGAGGAATATCAAAGCTTGGGTAATTAAGATGTCGAGTCCTAGACGCATATATTCAATTGATGTATTAAGAGGTTTAACCATCTCGCTAATGATAATTGTAAATAATCCAGGTAGCTGGGCCTCCGTATATTCCCCTCTTTTACATGCCAAATGGCATGGATGTACCCTAACCGACTTAGTTTTTCCATTCTTTCTGCTTATCGTTGGTGCTTCTACAAGATTTGCATTTGTCAAATGGCATTATTACCCTTCAAAAGAGTTCCATCTTCATGTTTTTTGGAGATCTTTATCAATTTTTCTGGCTGGTATTTTGCTTAACGCATTTCCATTTATAAAACAAGATTGGAATTGGGAATCGTTTCGATTTTTCGGAGTTTTACAGCGAATTGCAATAGCTTACGGTCTCAGTGCAATTTTAATAATTCGATATGATTTTAAAATAATATTAAAAATTATCACTTCTATTTTATTGTTCTATTGGGCTGCATTATATTTTTTCAACCCAGCATCTTCTTACAGCGTTGAAACAAATCTTGTTAGGACAATTGATATATTTTTGTTTGGAGAGAACCACCTTTACAAGGGTTTCGGAATAGCTTTTGATCCAGAGGGTTTATTTAGTACTATTCCTGCTGTTGCTACTGTTTTGATTGGATATTTATTAGGAGGGATGCTACACACAACAAAAAATTTCAATGATTGTGCCAAGCGAATGAGTATTTTGGGACTTGTATTAATTGTTACAGGGTACTTGTGGGGATTTATTTTACCAATTAACAAACCTCTTTGGACAAGCTCTTATGTCCTTTTTACTAGTGGTTTTGGTGCATTATCCCTTTCTTTTTTAACATATCTGATAGATATAAAAGGATTTAAAAAATATTTTATACCGTTTGAAATATTTGGTACAAACTCTATTTTTCTTTTCTTATTATCAGGTTTATGGACAAAAACTATAATTGCCATAAAACTAGACCTAGATGGAAATCTCGTTAGCTCATATTATTATTTATACAAAACTGTTTTCTATCCTATTTTTGGATCCTATAATGGATCTCTTATATTTGCATTAACCCATCTTTTATTTTTCTGGATAATTCTTTTTTGGATGCATCAAAAAAAGATTAATATAAAGCTATAAATGAGATTTTCATTTTTATTTATATTCTTTTTTTGTTTTATAATGGCAAAAAACCAACCATATGTTGTTGTGCTAGGAATTGCGCAAGATGGAGGATATCCACAAGCTGGTTGCAATAAGAAATGTTGTAGAAATATTTGGGGAAGTAAAAACAATAAAAAAGTTTCTTCTCTTGGTATAGTTGTACCATATAAGAGGAAGAGTTGGTTGATTGATGCTACCCCTGATTTTGCGGAACAATATCATACTTTAGAGGTGCTACATAAAACAAAAGTTGAAGGGATTTTTCTTTCGCATGCTCATATAGGACATTATTCTGGTTTGATGCAACTTGGAAGAGAGGTAATGGGCATAAAAGGTATGCCAGTATTTTCTATGCCTAGGATGAAAGAATTTTTAACCAATAATGCTCCATGGAGTCAACTAGTAACTCTTAAAAATATAGTTTTTACAAATATATCTAAAGATAAAGAAATAAAATTAGAACAGGATTTAATAATTGAACCAATATTAGTCCCCCATCGTGATGAATTTTCTGAAACTATTGCTTTTAAAATAATGGGAAAGGATCATTCGCTTGTTTATATACCAGATATAAATAAATGGAATATCTGGGAAAGAGATATTTTAAAAATAATTTTAAATAATGATTTTATTTTAATTGATGGTACTTTTTTTACAGGTGATGAGATTCCAGATCGGAATATGAGCGAAATCCCCCACCCTTTTATTACTGAATCAATTGAATTGTTTTCCAATTTGGGTAGAACACATAGAAGTAAGGTTTTTTTTACACATTTAAATCATACAAACCCTGCTATTGTTGAGAATAGTGCTGCTTATAATTTTATCTTGTCAAAAGGTTTTAATCTTTTAAAAGAAGGTCAAATATTTAATTTGTGAAAAATATATTTATTTCAGGTGCATCATCTGGTATTGGAAAATCAATGGCAAAATCCTACTCTAAAAAAGGTTGTACTATTGGAATTTGCTCTAGAAATATCAAAAAATTGAACTTAGTTAAAGAAGAATGTGAAAAACTTGGAGGAAAAATATTTATTTATCAATTAGATGTTCAGAACTCTCAGAAATGTATTGAAATATCAAAAAAATTCAATCTTGAAGCAGGTGGAGTAGATTGTGTAATAGCTAATGCTGGTATAGGAGGAGATGATGGTTTATTCTCTGGAAATAGCCAAAAATTTAATAATATATTAAAAACTAACTTATTTGGTGTAACAAATCTTTTAATGCCATTCATACCTATTATGAAAAAACAAAAAAGCGGAACTCTAGTTTGCATCAGCTCTGTTGCTGCTTTTATACCAACCCCTTTTCATGGTGCCTATTGTTCTTCAAAGAGTGCTATTAAAATGATTTTTGACTCTTGGAGACCAAGTCTTAAAATTTTCAATATCAAGACAGTTACAATCTGTCCTGGTTTTATTGATACGCCCATGGTCAAAGGGTTTGGAAGAAAATTCCCAATAAAACCGGCAGATGTAGCAAGTGAAAAGTTTTTAAAAATAATAGAAAAAGAAGTCGATACCTACATCTACCCCTATTTTTATAAAATAATAATATATTTTTATAAATTAATTCCAAAAAAAATATATAACATGCTTATCACAAAAATCTTTAGCAAGCCAATATCATAATTTTTTAATAATATACAACTATGAAAACATTACATATTAAACAATCTGGTATTTTCTCTTTTGAAAAAAATACAGCAAATATATTATCAATTTTATTTGGTTCCCTACTTATTGCCATACTTGCTCAGGTATCAATAATCGTCCCATTTAGTCCTGTACCTATTACTGGACAGACTATTGGAGTAGTGCTACTAGGAGGACTTTTAGGGTCTAGAAAAGCTGCAATAGCAGTTACATTATACTTAATGGAAGGAGCTCTTGGGCTACCGGTTTTTGCAAATATGAAATCGGGAGCACATATTTTAGTTGGACCAACAGCTGGTTATTTATGGGGTTTTATTCCAGCTGCCTTTCTAACAGGTCTTCTTGCTGAAAAAGGATTCATTAAGAATCTTTATAGTAGTTATGCATTATGCTTTTTAACCACAACCCTTATTTTAGTCTCTGGTACTATTTATCTCTCAGTATTTGGAATGGGTATTGAGAAAGCTCTAAACCTAGGTTTTTACCCTTTTTTGATTGGAGATGTAATTAAATCTGGTATAACTGCGGGGTTAATTATCAGTTTTAGAAAATTTTCTTAATTTAAAATTTTATTTTTTCTGCCACTTTTGCCATAGCAATACATTCTTCTGTAACACCCCCCTTATCATGGGATGTAAAAGAGACTTTTATTTTACACCAACCAACTATCATGTCTGGGTGATGATTTTTTTTTTCTGCTTCTTTTGCTAGGACTTGAATAAATCGAATACTGTCCATATAATTTTTAAAAGTGTATTCTTTATAGATTGTATTATCCTCAAAAACCCAACCCTTTAGGCTCATCAAAGATTCTTCTACACTATCAATATTTAAAGTCATAATATTTAATTTCCATTATATTTAAGATTAATCTTATTCAACTCATATCTTACCCAATTGATTGCAATGGAAAATGACACACTTGCTGAAAACATTAAAGCATACCAATTCCATTCAACTGGCTTATTTAGAACCGTACTAAAATAAAATGCTAATGGGGCTCCAAGTCCTAAAACTCTAATCATCGTAATTATTAATACTGGAAGACCTTTACCAAGACCTTGCATAACTCTTCCTGAAGTAATTGCAACAGCTACAAGAGGGTAGATCCAACAGAGTAATCTTAAAAAACCTACAGAGACATCAATTATTTCTTGATCATCTGTAAACCATTTTGAGAAAGTTTCTGCAAATAAAAATACAAAAGTTGAAGAAACAAGCGTTACGAGGAATGCACACTTTATTCCGTACTTAACAATTTGGTTAAGCTGGATGATTTTTTTTGCCCCAAAAAACATCCCCACAAGAGTAGTCATCCCACCTGCTATTGCAAAAATTGGAAGGAAAATCAACATATCTAGTCTCCCAGCAACTTGGTAAGCAGCAACAGTCTGTGGGGAGTAATTAATTAAAATTTTATTAAAAACGCCTTGCCCCACAGCCATAATAATCATTGATAAAGATGCAGGAACTCCTACTTTGATAATATTCCATAAAATTTCTTTTGAAAGTTTAAAATTTTTAAAATTGAATGAGATATAAGCATGTTTTTTTATAAAAAGCATATAAGAAAAAATTATAAATACTGTTAGTTGAGATATCACTGTTGCCAAAGCCGCCCCTTTAACTCCAAGCCCTAAGCCTAAGCCCCAGTAATTATCTAAATCAAAAATAAAGATAGGATCTAAAATTATATTTAAGACTGTCCCTAGCCCAGCAATCATCATAGGAAATTTCATATCTCCTTCACCTGCTAAAATAGACCTAAAAAATCCTGAGAAAACCATGAAAGGGAGCCCTAAAACAATATAAGATAGATAGTCATATCCTAGGGAGAGGATCTCACCTTTAGCTCCAAGTATAATTAATATATCTCTTCCATATAGAACACCTGCAATGGTAAAGAAAAAAGATATGATAGCAGCAATAAACAATGCATGATCTGCACTGTTGTCTGCTTTTTCTTTATTTTTTTCACCAATATATCTAGCTATCGCAGATGTAATCCCTGACCCTAAACCCATGGTTAGCCCAAGCATCAAAAAGAAGATAGGCATATTAAAAGCCACACCAGCAATCGCGCTACCACCTAACCTTCCTATGAAAATCATATCAATCAGGTTATATAAAGTATGTATACCCATTCCAAACATTATTGGAATTGCAAGTGTCCATAATGCCTTGTTCGGGTTTTCTAAAAAGGATTCTATTCTAGAATTTGAATTATTGGACTGTTCCATTATCTTTAACTTACGAGATTAAAATTCTTTTAGAACAAAGAAAGAATGAAATAGATAATTTAATAAATATTTATTTTTAATATATTTGATATTTTTATCATTAGATAGGCCATATTTCAGGAAGGATTATGATAGCCATAATCCAAAAAATAAAAGCTAATGGAAAACCAACTTTTATATAGTCACTAAACTTATATCCTCCCGGACCATAAACCATGAGATTAGTTTGGTATCCAACTGGAGTTATAAATGAGGCTGATGCCGCAAATGCTACCGCAAAGATAAATGCTCTAGGATTTAGCCCCATCTGTCCTGTTACAGCGACCGCAATGGGAGTCATAATTATTGCTGTTGCAGCATTAGAAGAAACCTCAGTTAAAATAACAGTTAATAAGTAGATTAAAGCTAAAAGTACTCTTGGTTGCCATTCTTCTGGAGTTGATTGAACAACAGACGTTATTAAGCTGGCTATCCAGTCTGCGGTTCCTGTTTTTTGTATAGCTATACCTACAGGTATTAAAGCAGAAATCAAAACAATAACCTGCCAATTTATAGCTTGATAGCTTTCTTGCGGAGTTAAAATTTTGAGTATGAGCAATATCATAACACCTAGCATTGCACTTTTTACAATTGGCATTGTACCAGAAGCTGCAAGAGCTATAGTTAGAACAATGACTACAAGTGTCATCCACCAAAATCTCTGTTTCTTTAATTCAGCATCCATTTCTCCCAAAACAATAAAATCACTACTGTTTGAGAGCTCGCTGATCTTATGTTCAGGCCCATAGACAAGGAGAGTGTCATATGCGTTAAGAACTACATGAGCAATTTTTTTTCTAAAGATCGTTCCCTCTCTTCTTATTGCTAGAATAAAAGAACCAAAACGCCTCCTGAAATTACCCGCTTTCAAACTCTTACCAACTAAATCTGATTTATCTGTAATTAGACATTCAATCAATACATTATCATCTTTTTCGAGCTCTTCTTGAGTAAGCTTTTCATCTGTTAATAGTGCAACTTTTTCAACTTCTTTCATTCTTAAAAAATTATCTAATGTTCCCCTAACGAATAAGATATCATTTTCTTTTAAGCGAGTTAATCTTATGCTGTTTGTAATTAGTTTATCATCACGAAGAATATCTAATACCATGACATCATAGTTTTTATTAATACCCCTGTCCATACAAGTCGTTCCGACTAAGGGAGAATCAGATGTCAACTTCATTTCTGTTAAATATCCACCTAGGTGGTAACTTTTCGTTAAACTCGAGGTAGTCGTTCTTGATGGCAGTATCATTGGAGCAATAAATAAGATATATAATAGACCAACTACCATTAATAAAATACCATACTTGAAAAATTCAAACATACCCAGTGATTCTGCTCCAGGTGAGGAAATATAAATTGAATTAACAAGAAGATTGGTAGAAGTTCCGACAAGAGTTAATGTCCCTCCTAGTATTGAAGCATAACTCAGTGGTATTAACATTTTTGAAGGACTCAACTTGTATTTTTGTGCTAATCTAATAGTAACTGGCATGAAGATTGCAACAATTGCAGTGTTGTTGACTACTGCGGAAGCCAGACCAATGGTTAATAAATAAACCGCTCTTCCTAATATCATTGACTTGTCTGCAAGCCTTCTAACCTTAATAACAAGATATTCAAGAATTCTTGTCTTTTGTAAGGCCTTACTTATAATGAATAAAAAAGCAATGGTCAGGACTGCAGGATTAGAAAATCCTGATGTTGCTTCCTCTGGTGTTAAATATCCAAATAAAAATAAAATAGATAACAAAATCATTGCCGTTACATCAATGGAAAACAGTTCAATAACAAATAGAACAAAACCAAATGTTATAAGACTAAGTATAAATATAATATCAGGGTTCATATACGCGAATTTAAATAAATTAATTAACTATACAATTTATAACGTACTAACTGAAGGGTTGATCACCAAAAGAGGTTATTTTTTCTGTACGAAGTGATTCGATAGATTTATGATCCTTTTTTATTTTAGGTTGATTAATCGAGGCTATAATTGTTTTAATTATGCTAGGACGCCTGATATCATTAAGGACAGCTATAACAAAAATTGGATATTCAGCTTCGGGGATAATTTTTTCCCATTCTTCAAAAAGAACCGTATTATCCAGGAACTTGTCAATATCAGAGTCAGATTTTAGATGGTCTGATACAGTATCAAATAAAGTAATTAATCTTTTTTCTAAATTTTGCATGTTCAATTTTTATCTTAGTTAGTCAACTATTTTTGAAACTTGTTTCATCAACTTGATCAATTTGATTTTTCGCAATATATTTTTTGGCATAATGCTTGTAAGTCCCGGAAGAAACAAATATCTCAAAAAGATCTTTATCTATATGATAATCATCTTTCATATAACCCATAATTCTCATTGCATCAGATAATTTCTTACCATCTTTGTAGGGCCTATCGGCAGCAGTAAGAGCTTCGTAAATATCAGCTATTGCCATAATTTTTGCTTGAGTAGACATTTGACTCTCATTTAAACCTTTGGGATATCCTGTCCCATCCATTTTTTCGTGATGCCCACCAGCAAACTCAGGAACATTTTTTAAATTCTTAGGGTAAGGTAACTGCTCTAACATTTCGATTGTAATTACAATATGATCATTAATGATCTCTCTTTCTTCTGGCAATAGTGTTCCTTTCTGAATATTTAAGTTTCTTATTTCTTCAGAGGTTAAAAAGTTCCTTTCAACCCCATCTATAATTATTTTTTGAGAACCAATAAGCTCTACACGCTTTTGAAACTCAGGCTTCATATACTCGCCACCGATATTACAATCGATTAAAAATTGTATATCATTATCAATAGCATCTATCTTTGTTTTGTACTCTAATTCAAACTGATTATTAAGACCTTCATTTAATTTTCGATTAAGTAATTCAATTTGAGCATCTTTTTTAAGAATTTGGCTCCTAGTCTTTATCAGTTCAATACGATCAAAAATTGTTTCAAGCTTAGTACTTTTATCAACAACATGGGGTGGTGTAGCAACTTTACCGCAATCATGCAACCACGCAGCAATATATAATTCATACCTCTCTTCTGCTGTCATTTTAAAATCTTTATATTTACCTTTTTTTACTTTTGCTACGGCATCGGCAAGCATCATTGTAATTACAGGGACTCTTTCACAATGCCCACCAGTATATTCTGATTTTTTATCAATCGCAGTTGCAATCAATTTAATAAATGCTTCAAAAAGCGTTTTTAGCTCCTCAACCAATCTTTTATTAGTTAAGGCAACTGCTCCTTGAGAGGCTAATGATTCAATTTGTTCTTGCATTTCTTTATTAAACCGAACTACCTCACCATGATCATTCCTAGCATTGATTAATTGCATAACACCAATTATCTCATTTTCATGATTTTTAAGTGGAACTGTAAGAAATGATTTTGACCTATACCCTGATTTTTTATCGAAGTTTTTAGTTCCTTCAAAGTCAAATCCTTCTTCTTCATATGCATCTCTGATATTTACAGTTTTTCCTGTTAAGGCTACGTATGCTGATACATTTTTTTGATTAGGTGTCCCATCCTCTAGCCACAAATGTACGGGGTAATATGGTATCTCAATGCCGGAAGTACCGCCCATTACTGTATCCATAGTATCGTTACATAATATTTCAAAGTTTAAATCGCCTTTATCATTCATGGAGTATAGTGTCCGTCCATCGGCTCTTGATATATTTTTAGCCTCTTCTAAAATCATCTCAAAAAGCCTATCGGTATTTTTTTCCGTAGAGAGAGCCATACCAATTTCACTCAAACGGTGTAAGCGATCTTCTAAAAAACCTATTCTATTTAATGCATCCATTTATATTTTTGTTTTTTTAATTTTTATCAATTTTTACAACAAGCAATATGAGAAATTTTAGTAACAATTAGAAATTAATTAATCAATCATAATCAATTAATTTCAGATATGGAAACTGACCTAAACAATCAGATAAATAAGGCAATAAAACTAGCAATTAATAATCAAATTGATCACAAATTATTATTCAATATAGCGAATGATTGCCTTAAGAATCATTCTAATCAGTCCATTTCTCATCAATTTTTAGATCTCGCTCACTTTACAAATGTAGCTAGAGTCATAACTGAAAGTGGAAAAACAAATGAGTGGTTTGATCTGATAACTAGAATAATCAGCTTATCAAACTATCATTTTGGTTATTTACTCAAGCAACGTTCGGATCGGTATAGTGAAGCTATTGCGATTACAACGGTACAAAATAACAATAAAAATAATTTGAATTTTAAGCAATTATGGTTTAAAACAATTGAAGTAGAAAAAGCCCTCACAAGTTTTGATCTAAATGGAAATAAAAAAAATATTGGAATCTTATCAAGAAATATTCTTAATTCTGTTTTGGTTGATTTTGCTTGTTTATCATTTGGAAGAAGAATTGTACCTATACCCTTAAATTCAACTTCAGAGCATATCTCCTATATTTTAGACCATTCTGAAATTGATATCTTATTTGTGGATTCGAAAAATGGGGAACATAGATTTAATGATATTAAAGAAAAGAATACAATTAAAGTAATCAACCTTGAAAATCAGAACCTTTCGCATGGTGAGATTGATTCACTACCTTGGGATATTTTCCTTCAAAAAGGTGATTTTATAAATCAATTTGATTTAAATAAACTGATGTCTGACGTTGAGCTAGAATCAGTGAATACAGTCATGTACACATCTGGTACAACTGATAATCCAAAAGGAATCACTTTTACTCAAAACAATCTTATGAGCAAAAGGTTTGCTCGCGCATTAGCATTACCGAATATAAGCTCTGAAGACATTTTTTTATGTTATCTCCCTCTGTTCCATACTTTTGGACGTTTCTTTGAATTAATGGGTAGTGTTTTTTGGGGGGCTAACTATTGTTTTGCTCAATCACCATCATTCAATTCTCTTTTAAGCGATTTTAAAATCGTAAAACCAACTATATTTATTAGTATACCCAAAAGATGGGTTCAGCTATACGAATTAATTCAAACTAAAATAGATATAGATGATGATGATGATAAAAACATCCAAAGTGTAATACTTGAATCAACTGGAGGTAGCTTGAAATTGGGACTTTCTGCTGCCGGTTATTTAGACCCTCAAATTTTTAAATTTTTCCAGCATTACAGTATTAATTTACTTAGCGGATATGGAATGACAGAGGCTACAGGTGGAGTCACCATGACCCCAGAAAAGGAGTACATAGAAAATTCTGTTGGAAAAAGCTTACCAGGAATTGATATGAAATTAGAAACTGATGGTGAGCTTTGCTTAAGAGGACCATATATTTCGAATGGTTATTTTAAAAAAATTAATTCTAAGTCATTCAAAAATGGTTGGTTTTATACGCAAGATATTTTCCGTGAAGAAAATGGTCACTTTTTTATAATTGATCGAAAAAAAGATATTTACAAAAATTCTCGAGGGCAAACGATTGCTCCGCAAAAAATTGAAAATTTATTCCAAGATTTTGAATTTATAAAATCTGTTTTTTTGATTGGAGATGGACAAGAATTCAATACAGTTCTTATATACCCCAATTATAATAATACATCCCGAGATTTAAGAAATTTAGGTAAGCAAAAAATCCGAGAACTATTTAGCTCAATGATTTTATCGGTTAATGGTTTTTTATCACCTTTTGAAAGAATCGTTAACTACGTAATAATTAACCGGGATTTTTCTGAAGAAAAAGGTGAGCTAACATCAAAAAAAACATTTAAAAGAAAGAATATTCTTCAAAATTTTAAAACTATCATTTCACCCCTATACGAAAAAAATTATTCCTCCCTTTTTTATAACACAAAAGAAATCCGAATTCCCAATTGGTTAATAAGAGAAATTGGGACTATCAAAACAAACTTAAACTGGGATGGGATATCTTTATCTATATCAGGAAAAGATAAGCGGTTAATGCTTAAGTGGAATAATGATTCTATTCTAATTGGTGATTTCTCTTACAGGATTGAAACTGATATCCTTCAGTTTGATAAATACATCCAAGATCCAAGTCTTTGGCTTGGGAATTTTCAATTTACTGACTTTACAGAAGAATCTATTTTCAGACTTAAAGAGCCAAAATCTTATAATGAAATTGGTTTATTAAAGCCAAGTTCAAATATCAGACTTCCTGAAGTAAGATTGAAAAAGCTAACGAATAGTATGCTAGCTGAATTACATAAAATCGTACGGCAATTTTTAAGTGACGATTCAAAAGTTTTTAATAATTTGAGAAATTTATTAGATCAAGAAATGGGTGTTTGGGGCGAGATCGCTTTAAAAACTTTATTGAATTATCAATCGCATCCTAAACCTTACTTTAGAATAAAACTCTTGGAATCAATTGCACCAATTCTTTCTGGCGATAGATTAGTTGTGCTCTTGAAAGATTCATATAGGTTTCATCGATCTATTGATTCAACAAAAGGATTTTCATTTGATATTAAAAGAACTAATGAAGAACACTATGAATCATTCATAAAATATTTAAATAAGTCTTACACCTTGATTGCACAAAAAGATGAATTCGATCAGGACTTCATAAAAATCATACTTTTAATGGTTGCTGATTTTGGTATACTGCATCCAACTCGATTTATATGGGCAAGGTCAGAACTTATTAATTGGCACCTTCCCAATATTCCGAAGCCTATTTATTCCACAGCTCAGAAAGCTTATTACTTACTAATAAATGGTTTCAGGTCTTGGATAGGCCACTCTTCTTCAGTAACAGTTGATCCAGAAACCGGTAAAGAATACAGCTGGGAAAATGTTATTCAATTTGATGATAATGTCCGAAAGCCTCAAAGACTTAGAATTCTTAAAATTATCAATGAGACTTCAATTATTAGAGAGTCCGTATTCCTTTTTTCTAAAAGTTTTATTTTAAGTCTAAGCGACATTCCTATTTATGGTATATGGATTACACTTATTGACAATAAAGCTGAAAAAAGTGTTTTTAGAATACTGATAAAAACACGTGTTTTTGGTACGCATAATATCATTATTAATTTGAATGAAAATTTAGAAAAAGAATTTTTAGATGAAGAGACAAAATTATTGATTAAAATGAGTGCTGGCCTAGGTGAAAGCTCTTTAGTTGAGAACTTTGGTGGTTATTGGCCTGAATATGGTATTTACTCAGAAGAATACGTACAGGGTGAAACTGTTGCAGAACATCTTCAAAGGTATGCTACTGAAATAAAAGATCAGTCAAAGATTGATAGATGGCAAATGAGATGGTTGCATTTTATTTGGAATGGTGTTCAAGCGTATCAAGAGTTTTGGCATCGATCTAATTACCAATTTTCGATTCAACCTCCGTCAATAGAAAACCTAATAATTCCGCAGCATGATTATAAAGTGGGTACAACTTTAATATCTATTTCAAGTAGATCCTATGTAGAATCTTTAACAGAGCATTTTATAAAACTTTATACTGATTATATTGTAACTACAGAGCAAAAATTCCCTGGACTAAACAAAATGTCAGACTGGGAGGTGATCTTCACAGCAACTATCCAAGCGCTTAAAGTTGAAGAAGGAAAAAAGATATTAAAAAAGTTGAAATTAGAAGTTCAAAATAGTGTTTTAAGTAAAAAAGCTGAGGCTGTAGGATTAACAGTCTCAAGGTTAGAACAATTTTTAATAGATATAGAAGAATTTGGAGTTCTGACTAAACCTGTTATTTTTGCATCCCTAAGGTACGAAAGATGGTTAGATTTAAATAAAAATGCCACATTGAAAGCACGTGCCTCGATCCTACAGGAGCTTTATGGCGATTACAATTTAGATTCTCTTTTAGATGAATATCCAGAAACAAGGGTTCGATTTTTCATGATGAATTGTTTTAAAAGTTCAAGCAAAGAATTAATTATCAGTTTTCAAAATATTATTAAAGGTTTGAGAAAAAAAGATTTGAATCCATGGAACCTGCAAAATAAAATAAGTGAAATTCAGAGTCAAATAAATTTGAATGAAAATGAAAAGTTTTTTTTGGCAAGGATGCTGTTTCCTCATGTGGATTCTGCTGATTATGTTGAACTCGTTACAACTAAATACGGGAAAGAAGAAAAGTTAAATTTAGTTTTTCAAACAGAATGTAATGACGGAAAATTATACAGCATTAGACCACCATTTGTACCGAAAGAAATTGCTCAATTTCATACGATTTTAATTGATTCATCTTTAAGTAGTACTTTTACTTCAGAGCATGAATTTCTGTTAGCATTTAATAATCGAAATCGGATTGCGGGAGGATTATACTGGAAGAAAATTGATGAAAAAAAAATCCACTTAGAGTGGGTTGCAGTTAAACAGAAATATCAGAAGATTTCCTTAAGCAAACGACTCATGTCCGATTTTTTCAAAAGAAAAAAACATCAAGGTATTGAGAATATTACTGTTGGTTTCTACGCAGAAGATTTTTTTTCAAAGCATGGGTTCAAACTTGATAAAAGATTCGGTGGAATGGTAAAGGAGATTTAAACGTAAAGCATATAATAAATTATGACTCCAGTAACAGAAACATATAACCAAATTGGAAAAGTTATTTTTGCAATCTTTTTATGCTTTTCAATTTGTGTATTAAGACCTCGGTAAAGAGTAAATAAAGCTAATGGTATGATGATAGCAGCTAAAATAATATGTGTCAGTAAAATAAAATAATATACTGTCTGATAATCACCAACATATAATTTCGGCCCACTCTTGAACCAATGATAGATGATATAAGAAACTAAAAAAAGAGAAGATGTTCCAAATGCAGAAAGCATCACCATTTTATGCTTATCAATCATTTTATTTAGGATAAAGATATAACCAATTAAAAGTAATATTGTAGTAATGCCATTAAGTGATGCGTTAACTAATGGTAACATTGAGACATCCATGCTCCCCTCAAGGCCTTCAGGTCTGGGTCCTAGAATTAAAAAAGCAACTGCTAAACTTATTACAACGGAAATTATGTAAATAATTTTCGTCCAAAATGCATCATTTTTCATAGTATTTGATCGATTAAGATTGTTAAAAAAAGTAAAGGTAAGTATAAAACAGATATTTTTAAAAGCATTCTTGCATTTTCATATGTATAGTTTTTTATCAATGGAATACCAGAACCCAAATATAAAAAACCAAGTATCATAGCACCCCAAAAATAGATATCACCCAAGAGTCCTATATAATTTAGCATTAATGAAACAGGGATCAAAAGTAGTGCATGCCATAAAATTTGTCTATTAGTTCTATTTCCACTGAATTCTAAAACAGGGAGCATCTGCATGTTGGCTTTTTTATAGTCATCTTTATACATTAATGCAATAGCATAAAAATGAGGGTGCTGCCACAAAAACAGAATAGTGAAAAGAATCCATGCCTCTGGTTCAATTTTACCTGAGGCAGCCACCCAACCTCCGACAGGTGGTATTGCACCCGGTATTGCACCAATTGAAGTGTTCAGCCATGTTATTTTTTTTAATGGAGTATAAACAAACAGATATAATATTGCTGTCACTAAAGATAAAATGGCGGTGAGAGTATTTACAAATATAAGAAGAAGAATTGTACCTGAAAAAATAAGTGACAAACCAAAATATAAAGTATTTTTGGCAGATATTAGCCCAGAGGGGATAGGTCTTAGCTTAGTTCTGTCCATTAGTTTATCTGTTTTAGATTCAGCATAATGATTTAAGGCTCCAGCACCTGATGATACAAAGCTAGATCCAACTAAGGTTATCAAGAGATGTAAATAATTAAGATGTCCTTTGGCACCCAAATAATATCCCAATGCAGTAGAAATTAAAATTAAAAAAGTAATACTTGGTTTTGTTAGCTCATAATAACCCGAAATTTTTGATGAAGCTTTTTGTGGTATTCGCTTCATTTAAGTCCTCATCTTTTTAACGAGAAGTGTTATATCTTTTCTCAAAATTTTCATGCTCGCTTTATCTGTTCCATCATAATATTGTCGGATATTACCTCCGGCATCTATCAGAACAAATTTTATTGCATGCCCTCTGGGAAGATCATCAGCAAAAAGCATAAACCCATCTCTTTTTAATTTTTTTATCGAATCGATACCTGAAAAAAGAAAATTCCAGCGCTGATCATTTACACCATTTAAACTTGCATAGTTCTTAAGCGTTTCTTGAGAATCATTATCAGGGTCAACAGTTACAGAAATAAATTGGACTTCAGATACACCTGCAAAGTCATTGTACAAACCTGCCATATTGTGTGTCATCATAGGGCAGGGTCCAGGACAATTAGTAAACATAAAATCTAAAACAGTTATTTTATCCAAAAGTCTTTTTTCCGTAAAAGGGTCACCATCTTGGTTTATGAATGCAAACTCCGGTACTAATTTTATGGTAGGCAGCTGATGCGATGAGTTTGCTTTATTTATAACCCAAGATGCACCTAGACCAAGAAAAAATATTAAAACTATAATAAAAATTATATTTTTATTCATTTGTAACCTGAGATTTTTTCCACAAAGAGTACTGAATACTTACCAAACCTAGTATCCAAGATGCTATCCATAAATGGAATAATTGTATAAGCGGTATTACTTTTAAAAAAACTAAAATTTCTCCTGAAATAATCTGCACCAAAATTAAAAGTAGAATTGTGGAAGAAGTTTGGATCATTAAAGATGAGGAAAATCTAGGTTTCTTAACAAGATAAAACCATAAATAACCAGAGATAAAAGTAATAAGAATTCCTAAAATTGTATGTAAATATTTAAAAGGCCCTAACATTTTCAATAAAAATGTGGATTCAATAACAGGGTTTTCTTTTCGAATCATTTCAAGGCCACCTCTAATTTCAGTACCAAGGATCACTTCAATAAGTAGTACCCCAGCTAAAATTGCAAATACTTTACCTAAATATGGAGGGTAGTCACTTTTTTTCTCTGAGTGTGGATTTTCAAGATGGTAAGCTTCTTGAGAAGCATAAATAAGAAGCATAACTATGATTAATGCAAATAAAAGATGCAGGGTTATTGTTACGGGATTCAAAACAGTTTTCACCAAAACTGCTCCCAGCCAACCTTCTACCAGAGTTAATAAAAATGCAAGAATAACCGCATTTCTGATTCTTATCTCATTTCTATAATCTTTAAACATAAAGACCATTGTTAAGGTTATCGTAACGCCGACCAAGGCTCCAAATAGCCGATTGGAGTACTCTATCCATGCAAGTACAATATTAAATTTAGATGGATCAATATAATCTGGTAGCTGCCCAACATTTGTCGGAGGTATCCAACGACCAAAGCATTTTGGCCAATCAGGGCAACCCATGCCAGCCCCAGAGACTCTGACAAGACCGCCAATGAATATCAATAGGTACGTCATACCTGTAGATAAGTAAGCAAAAAATCGAAATAAGTTCATTATATATATTTAAAATTAAGGATAATTAATCTGTTTATAACCTAACTTTTCCACTTTATAAAAGATCAAACTATTGATTAAATTCGAATCATAAATTTTTAACATCTAATTCAAATAAAAAGTAACAAAAGGATTTTGAGTGATTTTAAATAGAATTGAACCCGGAACAGAATGCACTATCCGTGAAAGCGGATCTAAAGGTATTTTAAAAAAAATCTATTTCTATCCAACAAAATTTGAAATAGAATTTGAAGATGGAAAAATTGATCATTATTCCTCTAAAGACGTTGTTTTTGATGGTATCAGTCAAAAATCAGTCTCTCGAAAAACATTAGAAGCTCCCGAATTTGGTACCCTTGAAAAATGGTCAGGCGGGACCTTCACTGATAGTGAAAGTCTAATTAGATATCATTTTTCAACAACAAAAGATATTATGTGGAAAATGTTAACATCACTTGAGACCTACAATGTCTGGTTCTACGGAATACAAAGATCCCTTCCCGTTCTTGAAACGGATAGATACGTGCACAAATATTCATTTAACCAACTTGAATTAATACCGGGGTCTTATTTCAAGATTAGACCTCGCACTGTTGCTCCGTATTTTATTTGTAGGATAATGACAATCGAAAAAGAAAAAGAGTTTGGTTTTACATTTCAGACAACTCCATTTACTAATGAATATGTACATTTTTCAATTGAAGAAACAAAATTTGGTGTTATTGTTTCGTGTCATAGGAATTCAAGTGGCGGACTATCAATTTTAAATCAAATGAACTGGAAAGAAAAATCCCAGATTTTTAATCACTTAAATGAAATTGTTCCAAAAGTAGATTTCAACGATAATCTTGTATCCGATGATCTTAGCAATATTAGTGGAGCTGGTAGTTTAGCACAGAACATTTCACCTGATGATATTGTCGCAATTCTTGTAAATAAAGTTTTAGATGGTGATGCTGAAGAGATGACTAAAGAAAAAAGTAAGGTAATAAGAGGAAAAGCCAAGGCTATGATTGTGAAAATCAAACGTGGCACAGTTGAAAGACCTCCAATGCCCGAAGTACCTACAGCGGGAGCCGAAGTAAATTCCACTGGTGGAGTAGATGCTTTATCCAAAGATGATCAAGTTGCCTACCTCGTTAATAAGGGGATGGATGGTGATATGGATACTGTAAATAATTTTGAAAGTAAAGTTGTACGTGCAAAAGCCAAGGCTATGATTGTGAAAATCAAACGTGGCACAGTTGAAAGACCTCCAATGCCCGAAGTACCTGTAGCAGGAGTACTACCAAAAGAAAAAACAAGCGCTGAGACGGATGAAGAACTAATGGCCCGCCTAATATCTTCTGGATTAGAGGGAAATATGGACGAAATAAATAGTTTAGAGAATCGAGTGTTACGTGGAAAGATTAAAGCTGCAATTATGAAAGAAAAAAGAAAAAATAATGGCTGAAGAACAGAAATACGTTTTAACAAAAACCCAAGTAATATCAATGATTGCTTGTACGATACTGCTTCTGGTTTACATTTCTCTAGTAACCTGGGTATTCTAAATAGCATGTTTGACTGGTTTACCCTTGAATGGTTAATGAATAATTTAGAATGGGCTGTAGGTTTACTATCAGTTGGTTGTGTTATATTGTTCTTCTTTCCAGTTTTGTTAGGATGGCAATTAAAGAAAAGTGATTCAGATAAAGAAAGCTAGTCTCATATGGACTCCATCCCTTTTATCTTAATTTTAGCTCTAATATTTGCATTAATGTTTATTACCGAGTTCTTTAAAGTAAAAAAAGAAGTTCGAAAAAGCACAAACTTATTAAAAATTTTAAAAAAAGAAGTTATGGAATTAAAAAATACCAAAAATAAGTAATAAACTCATTTTTACTTTTGACCTATGCACAGAAATTTAAATAAATTATCAACCTGATTTTGGAACAATTAGAGCAAATGGAAAACACAAAAGCATCTACGGAACAAAAAAGCGAATCGAGTCGCATTTACACTCTTTTTTATTCTTTTTTTTTGATCCCTTTCATGATCGCAATATTTGGTGCTATCTTTTTTTTACTTTTTCGATTTATCACCTTTGAAACAGACGATGCTTCAGAGCTTTTAAATCAAGTAAAAATTGGTTCAGCCACGAAGAGATGGCAAGCAGCGTATGAATTATCTAAAGTTCTAAACAACCCTAAAACAATTCCAACAGATATTTCATTCAAAGGTCAGATGATCTCCTCTTATAAGCATTCCATCAATGATGATCCATTAGTACGTGCTTATCTTGCCATAGCAATGGGTGCCACAGGAGATAATTATTATGCGGAGGAATTAATTGTAGGGCTTAAGGATGATTCGCGTGAGTCTAGATTGGCTTCTATTCAAGCGGTCGGAATGGTAAAGGCGCTTGAGGCTCTCCCGCAATTAAGTAGAATAGTAACCAAATCAGACTACCCAGATGAAAGGCTCGCAGCAACTATGGCAATTGGTTTTATAGGAAGTCCTAGCTCTATTCCAATTTTGAAAGAATTATTAGAAGATGAAGAACCCAATATAAGATGGGATGCTGCAATTGGATTAGCAAAAATGGGTGATAAATCTAGTGCACCAATTATTGAAAATTTGATGGATAGGGATTATCTTTCTTCGTTTCCAGAGCTAGATTTTAAAGAAGTTAATAAAGTTATCATGATCGCAATAGAAGCCTCAAAAATGGTTCAAGACAAAAGATTTGAACCCAAGCTTGTTTCACTAGCTGAGACAGATGAAAGTCTGAAAATACGAGATGCTGCAATGAAAACTCTAAAAAATTCATACAATAGGATTATATAAATAATGTCAGATAAAAAAACAATTCCAAATGCATCCATTGGTTCTTCGGCTGAAAATTCATACAAAAAACCCGAGACAACAAGAAGAAGCTTTCTTAGCTGGCTTACTGTAGGCTGGGCCGCCTATATTGGTGTTACGGGCGGTTTTTTCACAGTGATTATACGCTTTCTGTTTCCAAACGTTCTGTTTGAACCACCTCAAACTTTTAAAATTGGCTACCCTGAAGATTTTTCGTCTAACAGCGTTGATATAAAATATAAAAAACAGTTTAATGCTTGGGTCGTTCGTGACGAGGAAAGTATTTTTGCGCTTTCTACTGTTTGTACACATTTAGGGTGTACTCCAAACTGGTTACCTGTTGAATCTAAATTTAAATGTCCTTGCCATGGAAGTGGTTTTAGAATGACAGGTATACATTTTGAAGGTCCGGCACCAAGACCATTAGAACGATTTAAGATTAGTTTAGCAAATGATGGGCAAATTCTTGTTGATAAAACAAAAAGTTATAAGTGGGAAAAAGGTGAATGGGAAAATCCAGAGTCCTTCCTAAAAGTTTAAATATTTTAATAATATAATAGTAATATCACAGACAAAAAATGGCTAAAAAAGAAAATAAAAAATCATTACTCGATACCCTGGGAGAGTCTCAGGTATGGAAATCAATAATACGATCTGGTATTCCAAGGACAAGACGCCAGCGTATGCATGCAATACTTGGTAGTGTTTTCCTACATCTCCATCCGGCTCGCTTACCAAAACATGCGGTTAAGGTTGGTTATACATGGTGCATGGGAGGACTATCATTTTTCCTCTTTGTGAACTTAACAATCACTGGTATTCTTTTGATGTTTTACTACCGTCCTACCGTTGAATATGCCTATACAGACATAATCGACCTAGCAGAGCAAGTGCCTCTAGGAATAATGCGTGAACTACACCGATGGGCAGCTCACTCAATGGTTTTAGTTGTTTGGCTTCACATGCTAAGAGTTTTCATGACTGGCTCCTATAAACCTCCTCGTGAATTTAACTGGGGTGTGGGTGTACTATTAATGACTCTTACAATGTTTTTATCCTTCACTGGTTACTTACTACCATGGGATCAATTAGCAATTTGGGCTGTAACTGTTGGTTCTAACATGGCAAGGGCTCATCCATTTATTGGTCATGAAGGTCCGGGTGCAAGTCTCTTGGCAATCGGAGATATTAATTTAGTCCACATTGGATCGGATGTACGATTTGCTCTCATTGGTGGGCGATTTGTTGGTGAAGCAACACTCCTAAGATTTTATGTAATACATTGCATTGCAGTTCCATTCATCATGATGATTTTTATGGCTGTGCACTTTTGGCGCATCCGAAAAGATGGTGGAATATCAGGCCCATTATAAGGAATATCTAAATGTTAGATGCATTCAAAAATTCAGTTGATTATCTATCTAATCCGACGATCAGCTTCTCACTCTTAACAGTGCTTACTCCCCTCCTGTTTCCTCCTACAGACTGGTTTGACAAGATAAATCGTAAACTCAGACTTCACCTTTTGTGGACAAAAACAGGATGTGCCATATCCATGGCAGTAATAACATTCTTTTTTGCGGTTGGTTTTCTTGATGAAAATTTTAGTGTTATTTTAACCAAAGCAGATAACTTTCCGATCATTTTAATGTTTTATTCTATCTTCTTCTGCACATGGCTCGCAATGCACAAAGCGTACATAAATGATGAAAGACTGGAGAAAGGCTTAAAACCTTCAGAGTATAATGATCCTGATGATAAAGTTTTAGTATGGCCGGATTTAGTTTATATCGAGTTTATTGCCTTGATACTTTTTACGGTATTTCTAGTGGTTTGGTCGATTTTAGTTGCGGCTCCACTTGAAGAACCAGCTAATCCCGCATCTACTCCAAATCCATCAAAAGCTCCTTGGTACTTTTTAGGTCTTCAAGAAATGCTTGTATACTATGATCCTTGGATTGCAGGTATTCTATTGCCAATATTTTGTGTAGTTGGTCTAATGGCTATCCCATACATGGACATTAATAAAAAAGGTGATGGCTACTATTCTTTCAAAGAACGAAGAGTTGGTATTTTTATTTTTATGTACGGCTGGATTGTGCTCTGGTTATTTCTAATCGTCTTAGGAACCTTTTTCAGAGGGCCAAATTGGAACTTTTATGGTCCTTTTGAATATTGGGATGCTCATAAAGTTGTTGCTCTTAACAATATTAATTTATCTGAATATTTCTGGGTTAAACTCCTTGGCACGGGGCTTCCTGACAATATACTCCTAAGAGAATTTGTTGGATTTATTGTAGTAGGCATATATTTATTCATCACTCCGGTACTACTTGCGAAAACAGTACTTAAGGACATGGTCAAATCTTATGGTCTTGTCCGATTTGGAGCTCTAATGACATTTGGACTTGTCATGCTCTCCCTTCCAATTAAAATGTATTTTAGGTGGATATTTGACTTAAAATATTTTGTTGCAATTCCTGAATACTTTTTCAATATATAGGTAAATCGAAAAAAATGTTTAAAAATGACGAAAGATATTGGGACATTAACTTACTTAATAAATGGTTTGCTGTCTCTTCGATAATATTTCTAGCAGTTACTGTATGGGTTTTTGTTGATGATAACGATGATGAGTTTAAAACATATCAAAAAGAATTCAGAAAGATGCAAATTAAAATTGCTGAGACAAAACTTGTTCAAGATTCAACTGAAATAGCATCAGATAGAATTATATATGAAAAAGAGCTCGCAATTGCCCAAGAAAATTTTGATGATCGAAAAGAAGACCTAGATTTACTGGAGAAAGAACTCAGAACTCTAAAAAATCGTCATTATAATGAAAATATGTTATATCAAGGGCAGAAAGCTCAAATTGATGCTCTCAAATTTTTAGTAGAGGCAGACAATGCGCATGGGGCTTCTCATGGCCCCTCTCACTTAGATGACTATAATACAGCACTGGATAAACTAGATAATCTCAGACTAATCAGAGAAGGAACAGAGATTGAAATCAGTGAAAAAGAGCAAATCATTAAACAGATCAAATCTCAAGTAAAAGCTAAAAAAGATGATTTAGATGCTTTTACAAAAAAATACACCCTAACTAAAAACACCTTAGAAAAAATTGATAGAGAGAAGATGACAATTGGTAATCAAATTGGTGATATAGTGAGAGATCTTCCTATACTTGATTTTTTAGATCCTTATTATAAGGTTCATCAAATTGTAGTTGCTGATGTTAAATATGATGTGAATTTTGCTGCTGTTCCAACTGTAGATAGATGTACAAGTTGTCATTTAGGGATAGATAACCCAGATTTCTCAGATGCGCCTCAGCCTTATACAACTCACCCAAATTTAGAATTATACTTAACCTCATCTTCACCACACCCCATAAACAATTTTGGATGTACGAGTTGTCATGCGGGAAAAAGTAGAGGAACCTCTTTTGTTTCATCTGGTCATACTCCAAACACACCAGAAGATAAAGAGCGTTGGAAAGAAGAATATGATTGGAAGAAAGACCATCATTGGCTGACTCCAATGCTCCCAACTAGATATACTCAAGCAAGTTGTTTTAATTGCCACTCTAATACCAGTGATTTAGCTGGAGCTGAAAAACTTAACTTCGGTCTATCTCTTGTTGATAAAGCTGGATGTAATGGATGTCACCATAATGAAGATTGGCCAACTCAAGCTAAGTCAGGTCCAAATTTAAAGAAAGTAAATGAAAAACTCAGTGAAGACTGGGTTGCTAAGTGGGTTAAAAATCCTCGCCACTTCAGGTATAATACGCGAATGCCGGCAATTTTTGAACAACCTAATCAAGAAACCGAAGAAGTCACGGAATACAATAATGCCGAAATTGCAGGAATCACTGAATACCTGTTTAACGGAAAAGATAAAAAATCCGGTAGTAATAGCAAGCGCTTTGTTGGTGATATAGCTAGTGGAGAAAAACTTTTTAATGCTATTGGGTGTACAGGTTGTCATGTATCCGAAAATAATCCTGAACTTGCACCGCATGTGGATAGTTATTATAACTTAACTAAAGTACAAGGCCCAAATTTAATTGGAATGGGTTCTAAAGTATCCGCTGAATGGCTTTATGAATGGTTAATGGATCCGCAAGCATACATGCCCGAAACTAAAATGCCGAACTTAAGATTAGAACCGCAGCAAGCTAAAGATCTAACTGCATATCTAATTAAAGATAAGAACAAACCATTTGATGATCTTCCTGATCACAAATACAGTAAAGAAGTTCTTGATCAGCTCACTGTTAATTGGCTAAAAAAATCTAACCCCGAAAAATATGCTATTCAAAAAGCATCCAAAATGGATGAGCTAGAAAAATTAAATTTTGTTGGTGAAAAAAGTATACGCCACTATGGCTGTTTTGGTTGTCATAATATTGATGGGTTTGATGATGCAAAACCAATAGGTGTTGAAATAACCGAAGAAGGATCTAAACCAGTTGGTAAGTTTGATTTTGGGTTATTTCATGATATAGAGCATACAACTCATGCTTGGATTGAGAATAAACTAAGAACACCTCGTATTTATGACAGAGGAAAAGAAAGCGAACATTTAGATTTACTGAAAATGCCTAATTTTTATTTTTCTGAGGAAGAGATTGAAGCAATTACAACTGCAGTACTATCATTCAATGCTAATAAAATCGGTGAAAAGTTATTAGCGCATAAAAAAGCTCCCGATATATATAAAAAAGGTCATCGCTTAGTAAAACAGTATAATTGTCAAGGATGTCACTTAATTGAGAATAGAGGTGGTCAACTAGTAGATCAAATTGGAAAACCTGAATACGGTCCACCTAACCTTCATACAGAAGGTAGAAAGGCTAATCCTGATTGGTTACTATCTTTTTTAAACAACCCATCTATTATTAGACCAAACCTACAAGCTAAAATGCCGAGTTTTCATCAAATATCTGATGAGGACTGGGATGCAATTATAGCCTATTTTCAGCATATGGCTAGTGAAAAAGTACACTACAGAAGCGAACATCAATTTGATACAGAAAGCACAGAATTTGCCGCTGGACAAACGCTTCATGAGATAGGACAATGTAATAGTTGTCACTTTTATGGTGAAGAATTTCCTACTGGTGATGCACCAACATGGGCTCCAAATCTTGCAATGACAAAAGAACGTTTGAACCCTGACTGGGTACATGAATGGTTGAAAAACCCTCAAGAAATTATGCCTGGAACAAAAATGCCAGCTCCCTATCTACCGGATGAGGCTGTTTTATCAGCTAAAGGAGCGATAAATGATTGGGGTAGTGATTTGATCAAGTTGAATGGTGATACGACAAAAATGCTTAATGGCCTGCGCGATTATTTATGGAATATCGAAGGTTCTAATAATATAGATGATCTAGTTAAAACATATTTTGATAAGAACGGATATGATTTTGAAAGTTCTGATGGTGATGATGACTATGACGATGACGATGATTGGGATGATGAGGATGAGGACGAAGACGACGACTGGTAAACTATTTAATTAAAAAAAAGCACTCTTTTGAGTGCTTTTTTTTTAATTGATAATCATAGAAATAGAATTAGAAACTTTACTAACTTCCCATTTATCACCATTCCAAAAACCTAAAACCTCTTTTTTAGGACCTACTAATATTGAAACTAGCTTGTGCCCAATTTTTTCTTTTTCTACGCCCCAAAAATCACCACCTGATTGTTTTACTAATTGATGAATATCTCCAATACATCCAGTACTTGACCAAATTTCTAGATTAGTATTCTCCTCCATACTTGGCCCATATAAATTTTTAAGTATGGAAGGTGTGTCATACTTATAATCAAAACTAACTAGAATAAATTTTAATTTTTTATTATCAATAAATTCGTTTGCTAAAATTTTATTCTTCATAAAAATAGCTGGGCAAAGGTTGGGCATTGGACAACGAGAAAAAATATAGGAAATGAATAAATAATCACCATTATATTGAGAAAGGGATATTTTATTACTATCCAAATCAAGCAGAGAGACATTATCTAACGTATCACCAATTGCTTTTTTTGAATATTGATCACTAAAAAATTGATCTCTAACTGGGATATGTCCTATTCCAATATATTTGAAATTTTTGGCTTCGGTTCCCTTTTTTCCCCATAAAAAATCAAATTGAACACTGTCTCCAGTTTTGAAAGAGTTCATCTCATTAATATCTGTTAATGTAAATGGCATAATCATAGGATACATTAGACCTTGGATTGTATCATGAGATATTATAACCTCATTTTTATCAAGATTAATCTCATGAATAGTCCCCTTTACTTCATAGATTTTATCTGAGCTACCGCAATTGTTTAAAAAGATACAAATTATAAAAGTCGGAAAAGCTTTAAAAAAAATCTCATGTAAAAAAAAGGCGGAATTAAATAATTCCGCCTTTAAATAATTATTCATTTTTCTTACTTTTTCTTACTTGGACGTTTAAAGGTAAAGTCTTTTGTTGATTCACCTGATCCGATTGTCACTGTCCCTGTTAGCGGATTCTTTTTGAATTTTTCTTGCCAACATACAATATCATATGTTCCTGATGGAATACCATCTATATTGAAATTTCCATTAGCATCTGTGACAGCATAATAAGGGTGATCTGAAACCAGAATCCAAGATTTCATCCAAGGGTGAACATCACATTTTATGTAAAATGGAGCAGGTTCAGATTTCTTAAAAGTAGATTTTTTTTCCTTCACTACCTTGGGCATTGCGAAGTTGAATTCTTTATTTACTTTTGGCATAGAATGAATGTTGTGAAGAGTCGCATCGCTATTTTTTATCAATAGCTCTTGTCCTGCAACCATACCCAAAACATGAGGCATATAAATACACCCTTTTTGATCAAGCACAACAGGCTCGGAAGGAATACCTCCACTGTAAGAGACTGATTTAAGATACACAATCGCTTCTGCCATAGAACCATCTTCCGCAACTTTGAAGCTCTCACTATATACGGCACCTGAATGAGATGCACCGCATACTGGATCAGCATCCATTCTTAACTTTTTCTTTTTTGGTAATTTCCCATCGTATTTTACATGACCTTTAAGAGTTCCAGCATCGACTAGAGTAATGGATAGCAAAATTGCAAAAGCTTTTACGGCTATATTTTTTAATTTCATATTTCTTCCTTATTTAGATTATAGCTTTATTTGATATGCATAATATTACAACTTTTTATTATTTCCAAAAAATACAAAATATCTTAATTCAAATACACGAATCTTTGGATATTTAGTGTCTCTTTTTTTTAAATTATGATATAATCAAAGCGGTAATTAAATGTATATCTTTATGTTATCTTGTTATTTTTTAATGCTTATCAACTTTATAAATCTCACATTAGTTGGTTTAAGTGGTTATTTTAACTTTACAGTTCTTGGTGCAAGTCATTCAAAGTATTCTCTTTTTATGATTCTTATTTTTACAATTACAGAAACGGTTGTTATGTATTTTTTCATTACAACAGGCAGTGGAATTAAAGAGGCTCTTGAATCGGGCTTAGGTAAAAAAGATCTATGGACAAGAGAACGAAATTTAAAAATGAAATTGTTTCCTCAGCTTATGCTAACAATTCTATTAGTTGGTGGATGGTTCATTCATAAAGGTGCCGTTGAGAATAACTTACCACTTTCTTGGCTACATGGACCTCTTTTTATTTTAGCATACGTGCATCATTTATGGCTCTTAATCCTAAAAAACAGATTTTTCAAAGAACAAATTGATATTATTTCAGAACTCGAACCGATTCCTACATAGCTACTATGTATTATGCTGCTAAAGTTCTAGAACTTTTAGGAATGTTTATGATCGCTGTTGGTTTTGTGGTCAAATTTCCTTCATTAATGGATCCAAAGCTTTTACTTGGAGGTATCATTTGTTTTGTTTCCGGATGGAGCATAGAAAAATATATTCTCAAATGAAAAGTATTGAGAAATGGGTTATGATTTTTAATCTTTTTTGTTTTAAATTTGAATAATTATGGCAGGATCTTATAACCATTTTAAAGGTATTCCAGAACTTCCAGACTATGCAAGGGAAAAGACCAAACGCCCTAAATTAGTTGCGGTTGTTGATGAAGATAACTGCACAGGCTGTCAAGTGTGTGTACCTTTCTGTCCTGTAGATTGCATTGAACCAGTAGCAAAAGATAAATACGAAATCCCCATCCCACCTGTTCAAGTTAGATTTAATGAATGTACCGGATGTCAGGTATGTGCTAGAGTATGTACGAAAATGACATGGGATGCAATACGAATGCTTGGTACTGATGATTTTGAAGAAAACTACGATCTTACAATAGAATAATTTTTTACAAAGCCTTAACCATAAAAGTAATCCATTGAGTAACAAAAACTATCACCACGAAGAAAACTTTTTCCAAAAATATATCTGGTCTGTTGATCACAAAGTGATCGGAATTCAATATGGTATAACTTCCCTTTTATTTTTACTATTTGGATTCTGCTTAATGATGGTCATGAGGTATCAACTTGCTTATCCAGAGACACCCATTCCAATTGTCGGCTGGTTTTTTGCTGAGAGTGGTGGAATTATGCTCCCCGAAAACTATAATACATTAGGGGCAATGCATGGTACTATCATGATATTCCTAGGTGTTGTACCTCTTGCTGTAGGTGCATTTGGGAATTACCTAGTTCCGCTCCAAATTGGTGCACCTGATATGGCATTTCCAAAGTTAAATGCCTCTAGCTACTGGTCTTATTTTATCGGTGGAGTTATCATGCTCGCCAGCTTTTTTACTCCAGAAGGAGCAGCAAGAAGTGGATGGACTTCCTATCCTCCATTATCAATTTTTGAATCCGGTCAGACGATGTGGCTTTGTGGAATGATTTTTCTAATCACATCTTCCCTGCTTGGTTCTATGAATATAATTGTAACGATCGTTCAACTAAGAGCTCCTGGTCTAACATGGTTTAAATTACCTTTTTTTATCTGGACCCAGTTGATTACTTCTTTTTTACTAGTTCTAGCATTTCCACCACTTGAAGCAGCTTCTATTCTACAACTGATGGACAGAGTCGCAGGAACAAGTTTTTTCCTTCCAAGTGGTTTAGTGTATGCTGGTAATGCTGTTGAAGCATATGGCTCCGGCTCACCATTGTTATGGCAACACTTATTTTGGTTTCTGGCACATCCTGAGGTGTACGTACTAATTTTACCTGCTATTGGTATCGTTGGCGAAATAATAGCAAACAATACAAGAAAACCTCTTTGGGGATATAAATCTATGATTTATGCCATAAGTTTCTTGGGATTTATGTCTTTTATTGTCTGGGCTCATCATATGTTCTTAACGGGGATGGGTCAAACGATGAGTGCTTTTTTCCAGTTAACAACAATGATTATATCTATACCATCTGTAGTTGTTCTCACCGCTTTTTTCTTGTCTCTCTGGGGTGGTTCAATCCGATTTAATACACCCATGTTATTTGCATTGTCTTTTCTTCCCATGTTTGGAATAGGCGGATTGACAGGTCTTCCATTGGGTGTTGCAGCTTCTGATATATTTTTACATGATACTTACTACGTCATTGGCCATTTCCACTACGTTGTTGCACCTGGGACGTTGTTTGCATTGTTTGCGGGTATCTACTATTGGTTTCCGAAAGTAACAGGAAAGAAGCTTCATGAAGGACTTGGAAAACTCCACTTCTGGCCTTCTCTTTTATTTATGAATGGTGTTTTTATGCCCATGTTTATCCAGGGGCTAGCTGGACTCTCACGCCGTATGTATGATGGTGGTACACAATATGCCCATGCATCAGATATTTTACAATGGAATGAGTTTATGACAATTTCAGCTTTTTGCCTAGGTGCTGCTCAAATTCCATTTATACTAAATATATTTATGACATTAGCAAGCAAGGCTACAGGTGAAAGAAACCCATGGGATTCTACAACAATTGAATGGTCTTCCCCTTCACCACCTTTACCACATGTAAATTTTGATGAAGAAGTTCATGTTTACCACGGTCCATATGAGTACAGCGTACCAGGTAAAGATAAAGATTTTTGTCCGCAAACTGTTAAATAGACTAGGAGAATGCATTGAGTAGCATACCATATATTCTAGAAGAAAGACCTGATACAGGACTGAATAATTCTAGACTAGGAATTTGGATTTTTATAGCATCTGAAATAATGCTTTTTGGCGGATTATTTTCGGCGTATGTATTTTTAAGATTTGCAGCTCCTGAAGGTGACTTTGATTACTGGGGTTCAAAGCTAAACGTCCCTATGGCAACCTTTAATACGTTAATGTTAATTACTTCAAGTGTCACTATGATTATGTCTTGGGCTTCTCTTAGAATGAAACAATTTGATAAATATAAAATGTACTTAGGTCTCACAATATTATGTGGTCTTGGATTTTTAGTTGTTAAATATATTGAGTATACCAGCAAATTTCATCATGGTATTTTCCCATCCTCTAGTACTTTTATGGGAATCTATTTTACCTTAACAGGGTTACATGTTCTGCATATACTAGGTGGTTTGCTTGTTCTCATCTATTTCTGGAGTCCTGTTGGAAAGAGAATGTATGATGAAGACCCAAACTTATTAGCAAATAGAATTGAAGTAACAGGACTTTATTGGCATTTTGTTGATCTTGTCTGGATATTTTTGTTTCCAATACTTTACTTATTATAAGGTCGTATATGTCTAATAAAACTGATATAACAGTCGAAGAGCACTTAGAAATACAACATCATGTCAAAACATACATAAATGTCTTCGTTGCACTAATAGTACTCACTTTTATTACTGTTGCTGTAAGCTATCTAGAGGTCTCTTTTATTGAAGCTTTTTTTCTAGCAGTTATGATTGCGTCAGTGAAAGGAAGCCTTGTTCTTGGCTTTTTCATGCATCTGATAACAGAAAAGCAAGCAATTATATGGATTCTGGTTTCAACTTTAATTGCATTCATGATCCTTATGTTTTTACCTCTAGTTTCAATGATAGATCATACAAATACTTGGTAGAGAGATGGGACTCAAATTAACTCACATAATCATTATTACTTGTTCCATACTATTGGCAGGATTTTTTTCTTATCAAATGTACTTAGAAAACATAACTCCTCTTTTTATTGGAGGAGCACTTACAACAATTGGACTTACATACTACATGTCTTTAATCATAAAAAAATTTAAAACTATATGAAATCTTTATTTTTAAAACAAGGAATTATCGTTAGCCTTATTTTATCATCTGATTTGATTTTTGCTTGTGCAACATGCTTTGGTGATCCCAATAGCAATGCTGGAAAAGGTATGGATATGGCCATAATTACTCTTTTAGGAGTAATAAGTCCTATTCTATTCGCAATTGCTGCTGGTATTATATCCATCGGTCTCAAATCAAAAAAAATGAATCAGGATATAACTGAAAATGATTGATCTTCTAAGATATTTAGGCCTACCTGTAGGTATTTCATCTGTTAGCGGACGTATAGATGAAATTATAGTAATAGTTCACTATTTAATGCTTGTCTTATTTGTTGGATGGGGAGCATTTTTTATTTACAGTTTAATAAAATTTCGTTCTTCCAAAAATAAAAAAGCTAATTATAAAGGTGTTGAATCTCACTATTCTTCTATTTTAGAAGCGGCTGTTGCTGTGATAGAAATTGTAATCTTATTTGGATTTGCTTTCCCAATCTGGGCAGAACGTGTTAATGATGTACCTGATAGTAGAGATGCTGTCCATCTACGTGTTGTGGCACAACAATATGCTTGGAATATCCACTACCCTGGTCCTGATGGGATCTTTGGAACTGTTAGTTCAAAATTAGTTGATGAGCAAGAGAACCCTATTGGTCTAGATCGATCAAGTGATAATGCTTCCGATGACTTTTATACAATTAACCAATTACACATACCTGTTAATCAAGAAATAAGAATTGATTTAACCAGTAAAGATGTTATCCATAATTTCAAACTACCTGAGCTTCGAGTTTCCCAAGATGCAATTCCTGGAATGTCAATACCGGTTCATTTCAAAGCAACAAGTACATCAGAAGAATTCTTAAAAACAACAATTGGTACTAAACGTGAAGGAAAAAGTTTGGAGATTGCTTGTGCCCAATTATGTGGACTAGGGCATTACCGAATGAAAGGTTACCTGACAATATCAGAAGAGACAGACTACTTAGCTTGGTTAGATGAACAAGCTGAATACCTTGAAGAAGAAAGTGGTGGTGATGATGACTGGGGTGATGACGACTGGTAAAATATAATAGTACTAAAAATTTAAAAAAGCCTACATTAAGTAGGCTTTTTTTTTAAGAATTATTAGTCTTCAAAAAATGCAAAAAATCTCTTATACAATCATTAGAGATAGTATGCTCAGCATCATATTTTTTATATATAGGATCTAATACGCCTAGCTTTTTTAAGTCATCATATGTTTTATCTGCTAATTCTAAAGCTACTACAGGGTCTTGTACTCCGTTACCCATGAATAATTTCATTAATGAAAGATCTTTATTTTTTATTTTTTGAACAACTTCTTTTACTGGCATAAATCCACATAATGCAGTAACGGTGTTATATAATTGAGTGTTCATTAACCCTGAAAATATTGAGAGAGATGCTCCTTGACTAAACCCTAAAAGATTTACTCTTTTTTCATCAAGATTTAGTTGCTTTATAGCTTCTTTCACAGATAATACAACAGACTCCTGATGATTCTCCATCTGTTCTGGTTTTGGTAGCTTGGGCAAATTTACAAAGTCTAGCTCTGCCCATGCCCACCCATTGGCTTGAACAGGTATGGATGCCTGAAGGCTGATGCAAGTCCAGTCACGAGGAAAGATACCTACTAATCCATAAAGGTCCATCATGTTGGATCCAAAACCATGTAAGAAGAATACGCTTGGACTCTTCTCTCTTGCTTCCGAAACTCTAATTATGTTTTTTAAAGGTAAATTGATAGAAGTTTTTTCCATAGATATTTATTTTATAAACGGTATTTCAAAAAATTTATGCAAAAAAAAACCCCGCATAAAGCGGGGTTTTTTCTCTCATTGAGAGAATTATTCACCAGCTACTGAAGCTTTTCTATAGTCAGTTACTAGTTTCTTAACTTCACCAATGGCTTTACGTGCACGACTTCCTGCAGCTTTGTTACCATTCATGTTCTTTTCATGCTCAGAATGAAATGTATCAAACTGTTCTTTAATTTGATCATACAACTTGCTTGTTTTAGACATATTATTTCCTTTTTGTTTTTGTATTACTGTTAAATATCAAATACTTACTATATCTTATATAATAGAAAAATAGTTTATATCCTTTATATAGTGCATATAATGTAACATTATAATAAATAATTCGATAATAAAATTTTCTTTTTTATCCTCCATTTTTATTAAATATTTACTTAAAACAGATAGACATGCTAATCAATGAAAATCCCTCTAGCATTACTACGATACCAATCTATTTCTAATTCATTGCTAAAATCACTTTCATTTACTAAATAATATAAAGTACCATTAAGCCAGTAACATGCACTGGTATAACTATTGTAGTAACTACTGTCTCGCGTTGCAATGCCAGTAGCAGCAATATTTCCGTCAGCAACTCGAATATCATAGGCAGCTCCAAGGCCAAAATCGGTTCTTGGACCACCTGGTAGATCATTTAAAGTACCATTGACCCAATATTGAGGCGAAGAACCTCCTGAAGTTTCTTCTTCACCAGTAAATTCAAACCAATCTGTATAACCCGCAACATAAATATTACCTTGATTAACTGTCATTCCATATCCGGTAGCACCATAAATTGAACTGGTTGAACCACCTAAAGGTAGATCATTTCTAGTTGTGTGTCTCCAGTAGGCAGCGGTAGGCGTATATCCTGCAAAACTCGATGTTTTTAAGACATATCCAGAGAAGTATCTCATATTCCCATCTTCAAAGGCGATATCATTAACTTCTCCATCTCCTCCATTAGGAATAGGAAGGTTCGTTCTATTATTTCCATCTTTCCAAAAACAAGGGATATAGTAATGGTGATTACTCATATAATAACCACCTATATATACGGATCCATTATCTCTTACTCCAATTGCGAAAGCTTGTGAATCTCGATTAACCGTTAGATCGATTCTTTGTCCATTCTTCCAATAACAAGAACCATTATTATACCAACCTGCAACATAGACGTCTTCACCATCAACTGCAATAGCTTCTGCTTCACCACCATTTCCTGGTAAATCATATCTCTGTTGATTCACCCAATAACATGCTCCATCTGCCGTACCTGAGGAGTAGACATTCCCATTAGAAACAACAATATCCGTTGCAGTATATCCACCTGGTAATTCAAACCGTTCACCATTGACCCAATAGCAAGATGTGTATTCATTATTTTCATTATAGGAATCTCCAACAATATAGATTGTTCTACCTTCAATAATTTCATTACCATTATTGTTAAGGTTTGGATCAGGTTTATCTTCATTTTCTAGTGAACAACTAGAAAGGATCATTAGAAAAAATAGGAGGGTTATTTTTTTATGCATAATCTATATTATTCAATATTTTCAGGATCTAGCCTCAATAATGAAATTGGTCCTCCAGTATTTCCCTCACGAAACCCATAACCCCCAACCACAACATCTCCATTATCACATTCAATAACGGACTGATTGACATCTTCAAGTTTTAAACTAAAGAGTACATCACCTGTCGGAGTTATTTTTGTAAGATAACTTACATCATCAATAAGGTAATACCCCCCATTCTTAGCATGAGAAATATCATTATAACCATATCGACTCGTTGAATCAATAAAACAGCTCTCCCACACTATATTTCCATTATTATTTCTTTCAACTATATAATTACTTCTCCAACTATTACAGAGTCCTGCTGCAATATAACCACCATTCGTTGTCTCCAGCATTGAATATAAAAGAGCATCTCCAATAGATTGGGTCTTTTTCTTCCATATTTGATGTTTCATTGTTTTCAGCTCGATCGACGCTTTTTACTTTTGTCGCGCTAGAAATCTGCGGATCTTCATTTTCGTCGTTTTCGTGCGAGTTTTTCTCTTTCGGTTTTTTGCGACTTTGAGGCATATTTTTTTTCTTTGATTTTTACATTCTGAAGAAATTGGAGAGAATTGAACAAGGTGTTGGCAAATGCGCTTTAGCGAGTAAACACAGCAGTAAAGCACAAAAGGACATTTCAATAGAAAATGACGAAATAGAAATTGCTCTGCGGGATTCTAGTTACACAAATTCAGCTCAAATTGCGAAGCGAAGCTTCCCGTCAAAATAAAGAACAAGGACATTTTGACGCGAAGCTTCG
>ENA-ORDA01000146-ORDA01000146.1-marine-metagenome-genome-assembly--contig:-NODE-146-length-71879-cov-5.502911_pt1 | contig 71879 bp, 77 predicted proteins | sample MGYA00237778_ERZ508506 | MGnify/ENA primary metagenome ERZ508506 (study PRJEB26177, sample SAMN06267891) | marine metagenome | isolation source: Monterey Bay, California, USA | place: Pacific...
AACTTTAAATTAAAAACAAAATAGTTATAAAAATGGAATTTTAATAACTAAATTAGTGTAAGAAGGGCTCCCCCACAGAGTGGGGGTAAATAAATTGAGCTGATCGATAAGCCGGGTTCTGTCTTGGACGATCATTCATCTGCGACGAACGTCACCGTTCGCCTGTAGCGACCTACCCGGATCCGCCGGAGGTCACGGCTAATGGATCCCTATTTGGTCTTGCTCCGAGTGGGGTTTACCATCGCCACGCCTGTTACCAGCCGCGCGGTGCGCTCTTACCGCACCTTTTCACCCTTACCTGGCGAGCCAGGCGGTTTCCTTTCTGCTGCACTTTCCGTGGGCTCACACCCCCCAGGCGTTACCTGGCACTCTGACCTCAGGAGCCCGGACTTTCCTCCATCGCCTAAGGCGACAGCGATCGTCTAATCAGCTCGCCGTTAATTTAAGGCTACGAGGGTTCGCACTCAAGGAAGAAATATCATTTTTTTTCACGGTTTATTAAATGCTCGTACAAAATTCGAGCTTTAACGCCCGTCACCTCCGAGACTATGGATGCGGCTTTACGAGGGGGTAGCTCGTCAGCAATACGAAAGAGAAGTTGCCGGTCTTTCTCAAGCAGCTCGTTATCCGACGGTTCGTCGGCCGGACCAATGAGCAAAACCTGTTCACCACGTTGCTGATTAACATCGGCCTCTACCCAAGCCAATAGGCCCGACAGCGAGTCGCGCCTCAAAGTTTCAAACGTCTTACTGAGCTCTCTAGCGAGCACAGCCTCACGTTCTGAACCCATGATCTCGGCGGCATCGGCAAGGGTCGCTTTAATTCGGTGTGGAGCCTCATAAAAAATCAAAGTACCCGCTTGCCGTTGCAAGGATTCCAATCGTTTTCTCCTCTGCTGCGACTTTGCCGGCAAAAATCCCTCAAAGAAAAATCGGTCAGTCGGCAACCCCGCACCACTCAGCGCAGTAATTGCCGCGCAGGGGCCTGGTAATGGAATGACAGGGATATGTTTAGCCTGAGCTGCTCGCACGAGTCGAAATCCAGGGTCCGACACTAACGGAGTTCCGGCATCGCTGATAAGCGCTATCGCCTCTCCGCCTATCATGCGAGCCAGCAACTGCTCGGTCACCTCTTCGGACACATGGTCATGGTAGGCGCACAGCGGCGTCTCAATCCCGTAGTGAGCTAGAAGCTTTCGACTGTGGCGCGTATCCTCCGCAGCGACCAAGGCAACATGCGTCAAGGTGTCGAGTGCACGCTGGGTGATATCGGCTAAATTACCAATTGGCGTCGGTACAATGTACAAACCACGTTCCAAGAAGGCGTCTCCGTTCTATACTGCGGCTTATGATCTCAAAACTTCACACTGCTCGTCTCGATATTCGGACTATTATCTTGGTCCTGCTATCAGTTTGTTGGATCGCTGGCTGCCAAACAACAGATGCCCCGGATAAATCCCTACCCAAAATCTCCCTGGAGGCTCTTGGCCAACAGGCAATTCCAGAGCCTTTACCCGCCACCCCCGATCAGCAGCTAGATCTCGCGGCGATCAACGCCGTGCGCGACAGCGTACTCACTCAGGGTGTGGTGGCGGGACGCATCTTAAGAGATGCCTTCCTTATTAAAGGAATTGACGCGACAACAGCAGGAATCATCGATGCTGACCTCGCTTGGTACAACGGTGACATTGAAGCAGCTCAGCGACTGATGAAAGGCACCAACACCTCGAGCATAGAAGGTCAAATTTTTGTACTAGCCACCGTTGAAGAAAGAGCCCGCATACAAGGTCAATGGCTAGATGCAGCGAGGCTGGCACATTTTAGAATTAAACTCGAACTCAAGTCAGACCAACTCACAACAGGTGATACTCGCTCAAAATTCCTTACAACAGCGCCCGGCGATCGATTATGGACGTTGCTAATGCACCTTGATGACAGGCAATTAGAACGTGCAGCCGCAATAGCCGATGACCCAGATTGGCGTGGCTGGCTAACGTTACTGCAGGCTTATCGATCAGGTCGCGACGCCATGTACAACTGGCTTTCATTACATCCGGATCATACCGCTACCGCCCAGCTACCCGCAGCGTTGGCCACCTGGTTAGATACAGAGCCCCCAACTAATATTGGTGTACTGCTGCCACTATCAGGACGACTCAAATCTGCGGGAAATGCGGTATTAGATGGCATAACAGAAGGCCTCTATCGGAGCTTCCCTGACCCTGATAAACGCCCAAGGCTATTTACCGTCGATACAGAGTTGCGCACTAGCGCTGTGTCGGCATACCGAGATGCGCTCAGTGAAGGCGCAGACCTCGTCATTGGCCCGCTGATTAAGTCGGAGGCACAGAGTCTCGAAAGCCTCAAGGAGCGCCCCACTCCCGTCATTGCGCTGAACCGACCTGAGGTTTATGCCAGCACAGAGGTATCGAACTGGAGCGCTATGAGCTTGGCCCCAGAGGACGAAGCCCGCCAAATAGCCCAACTAGCGTTTGGCCGAGGCCAAAGAAAAGCACTTCTTATTCGTCCAGACAGTGAATGGGGGCGACGAATGGAGGTGGCTTTAAACGAAATTTGGAGAGGCTTGGGAGGTGTCACCGCAGACACCCTTACACTGGCGGACACCACAGCCGTTTCCGAACAAATTGGTAACAGCGCTGGGTCGGCGGCATCGGAACGAAGAATTAAAATGCTGGAAGTCGCCTTTGAAGCGCCTGTAGCCTCACGACCTCGAAGACGGCAGGACTTTGATGTCATTTTTTTATTGGCGCCAGATCCTGCCGAAGCGCGTCGGCTGCGCCCCTTACTCATATATCACTATAGCGGTGACGTGCCCGTTTATAGCTCATCAGCTGTCTATAGCGGACACGACCACGGCCAAAACCAAGACCTAAACGACCTTATTTTGGTGGAGACTCCCGCGGTACTGCAGGCCTTAAAAGTAGACCGATACACTCGATTACAAGCTCTAGGGTTTGACGCAATATCCATGATCGATCACTGGCAACAGGCGGAAGCCACTCAGGCCACCCTATTCCAAGGGCGGACTGGACTTCTAAAGCGTCTCGCCAATGGAGAAATGGAAAGAGAACTGAATTCAGTCGCTTTTGATGGCGGCAAACTTAAAGCCCTACCGGTACGCTAACTGTGTCAAACCCAATGAACAGTGACCAACGTGAATACGCAAACCGGCAAAGAAGCAGAGGATTACGCCCAGAATTTTTTAATAACCCAAGGACTACGAACTGTTGCACGTAATGTATGCTGCCGCTATGGCGAGATCGATATTATTATGGAACAGGGCATAACAGTGGTTTTCGTCGAGGTCCGGCTGCGCGCCCAGAAAGGGGTTCAAACAGGCGCAAGCTCAGTCAGTTATCGCAAGCAGCAGCGCCTCATCAAGACCGCCAGTTTAGTTATACAACGCATGCCCGAGCTGCAGGGACGACCTGTCAGATTCGATGTCATCGCATACGACACGCTGCAAAAGAACCGAGTACCGCACTGGATTCAACAGGCATTCGATGCGTCAAACTAAACGGGTAAAGATCTGATCATGATTCCCTACGATGACATTTCCACCTTTTTTCATGGCTATATCGAGCAGCTGAGCCTGTCAGTGGATGACATTGCAGATGTCACTGGAAGTGCAGCCAGCCTAGCGACACAAACCATTATCAACGAGAAAAAACTTATCGTTTGTGGCGTCGGCCCCGATGCTGCAGGTGCAGGACTGCTGACCGAACTGCTACAACAAGGCCTCTATCGAGAGCGACCGGCGATACCTGCGATCGAACTGACAAGCCGTCATATCACCAGCCTCGATCCCGGCGTGGGTTGGCTAACTCAACAACTAACGGCCCTAGGTCAACCAGGCGACCTTGTAATTCTTTACGCGACATCGCTCACTCAAGTAGACCTAGAGTTTCTGTCCTCTGCCATCGCCAAACGCAATCTGACGTCGATTTGGGTGGGAGCACAAGGCATAGGGCCTAGCCTGGCATTTCCCGGAGCAGACCGCGCGACTGCGCTAGCTCTTTCTCAATGTTGCTCCATCTGTCTTGCTAGATTGATCGACATATCCCTGTTTGGAACCCTGGAGGACAATACGTGAGCTCTGTGTATAAAAGAATTTTCATGATCTTATCTCTTACTTATCTAACTGGCTGCGGCTCAATACTCGCGACTTTTGAGAGTAATAGTATTGAAGATGAACCCGGTGAGCGCAGCCTCGCAGAGCAGGTTTTAGACGAGAGCATAGAAACAAAGGCGATCGTTAATATCAGAGCAGCAAACGCCGCTTTCGACGACTTGGGATTCCTCGTGGTGTCCTACAACGGCTACGTATTAATCGCGGGTGAAGTCCCAAACCAGGGCCTCAAAGATGAAGCATCGGCTGTCGTTCGTGAAATAGAGGGCGTTCGAAGAATTTATAACGAATTAGTGATTGGACCAAAGTCCACAAGCGGCACCGAAGCCAACGATGTTTGGCTAACCACAAAAATTAAGACGGCCTTATTGACTGATTCAGAAGTGCCATCATTGCGGGTCAAGGTGGTAACCGAGAACAGTGTCGTTTATCTGATGGGCTTGCTATCGACCGAAGAGGCCAACCGAACCGCTGCCGCAGCGGCCGACGTCGATGGCGTAACGCGTGTGGTGCGTCTGTTTGAACTCATTTAAAAGGCCTTAGCCTAAGGTCGAAAGACACAGTGGCAAAAGCACTGCTGGCAATAAGGGCAAAACTTTATTTGACGATTTTGAGTGCCGGGCGACTGCTGCGATCGCTGGAGGCAGGGTCCCCGATGAAAGGCGGTTCAGGATCTGGATCCGGGTCCATTGGACCATCGAACACCATTCCCTGACCGTTCTCACGAGCATAAATGCCCAGTATTGCGGCGATGGGAACGGCCACATCCTGTGGCTGCCCTCCAAACCGGCCATTAAACACAACCGTGTCGTTCCCCATTTGCAAAGACACCACCGCAGACGGCGCAATATTTAAAACAATCTGGCCATCGCTAACATAACTTTCAGGAACCAGCACCCCAGAAAAGGTAGCATCAACCAACAAGTGTGGAGTGCATTCGTTGTCTACGATCCATTCGTAAATCGCTCGAATGATGTAAGGCCTACTGGAGTTCACAGGTGCGGTGCTCAATTACAGGCGCATTTCTCGCTCATGAACCGTGAGGCTTTCCTGGAAGGATTCTCTACGGAACAGGCTGTCCATATAAGCCAGTAGAGGCTTAGACTGTTTTCCTGGGCGGATATCGACACCCAAAGAAGGCAGACGCCATAAGATAGGCGCAATACAACAGTCTACCAAGGTGAACTCTTCGCTCATGAAGTAGGGCTTTTCTGCAAAAATAGGAGCGATGGCCATCAGCCCGTCCCGCAACTCTTTGGCAGATTTTGTGACCACATTTTCGGATCGAGAGTTTTGAATGGCGTCAACCAAACTGCACCAATCCCGCTCGATTCGATACATCAACAGTCTACTCTCCGCTCTTGCAACCGGGTAAACGGGCAAAAGAGGTGGGTGTGGGAAACGCTCGTCGAGGTACTCCATCATCACCTTGGATTCATAGAGCACTAAATCACGGTCAACTAAGGTGGGCATTGTGTTGTAAGGGTTAACATCTGCCAGCTCGGCCGGCGCAATGCCAGAATCCGATTCGATCAGATCGACAGTCACACCCTTCTCGGCAAGTACAATTCGTACCCGGTGGCTGTAATGATTAGTACTATCCGAAAACAGCGTCATAGAAGAGCGCTTGGACACTACCGCAGAGGCGTCGTCAGACAGTTTCATTTATAAACTCCGGGGTTTAAGCGACAGAAGCGGGTCAGCCACCCTGTGGCTACCGCTTCTTGTCGGGTGGGACGTTAGTGGACGTCCTTCCAATATTCGCGACTCAAGAGCCAAGCGAACACAAAGAAAATAGCAAGGAACAGTAAAACCTTAACACCCATTTGCTGCCGCTGCAGCTTAATGGGCTCTGCGGTATACGCCAAGAAGTTTACTAGGTCGTAAATCGCCGAATCGTACTCTTCCCCACTCATGATTCCAGCAGCGGAAATTTCAAGTCGACCACATGGAGCGGCCATCATAGCATCTCCCGTCAGCGGGTCCATCTGCCCGCCTGCCAAGCTCGGTCCAGCTGCACATTCGGGCATGCCCTGCAGCTCCATTAGCACATGGGGCATACCGACTTTGGGAAAGACCTTATTATTAACCCCATAGGGTCGAGTCTCGTCCTTGTAAAATGTGCGCAAATAGGTGTAGAGCCACTCAGGCTGGCGCGCCCTAGACACCAAAGTGAGGTCTGGAGGCGTTGCGCCAAACCATTTCTTGGCATTTGCCTTGTCCATGGAATTGTCCATGAGAGCGCCTATTTTGGTTTCCGGATCGAACATCAAATTGGCTTTGTATAAATCCTCAGGAATTCCAAGATCCCTTGCTACACGGTTATGCCGTGAGTACTGCAGAGAGTGGCAGCCCATGCAGTAATTGGTGTAGAGCGCGGCCCCCCGTTGTAGCGAGGGCTGGTCCGATGCGTCCGTAGCAATGGGGTCGCAGGGAATCGTCCCGCAGTCAAAGCCGGACTCGGCACCCACCACCTTTAATGGAATGAATGTGAGGGCACCCATCAGGGCGAGAATGCCCAGACTCTTGAACACGCCAACGCCACCATCCATCGTCACCCTGTCAGGAACAGGTTTGACTTTGTCCATCTTCGACCAAATCGGCATCGCCAGGAAAAAAGCGAAGTAGAAAATGGTACAAATCTGCGCCAAGAACGTGCGCTCAGGCGTCGGTGCTTTAACCCCCAATACACCCAAGATTAAGAAGCAGACTACGAAAAGCAGCAGCATCACGCGGTTGATCATGCCGCGATAGCGCCATGACTTAACCTCGCAGCGATCTAACCAAGGCAATGCGAAGGGAATTGCCACAGATGCCGCGAAGAATACAAAACCCCAAAACTTATCGGGCACTGCACGTAACACCGAGTAGAAAGGCGTGAAGTACCACACAGGCGCGATGTGCTCGGGGGTTTTAAGTCCGTTGGCCTGCTCAAAGTTGGCGAACTCAAGGAAGAAACCACCCATTTCAGGCGCAAAGAACAAAATAGCGCAGAAGAAAAACAAGAACACAGCAATGCCCTGAATATCGTGCACCGAGTAATAGGGATGGAAACGGATTCCGTCTAAGGGGATACCATTTGCGTCCTTCTTCTTCTTGATTTCTACGCCGTCTGGGTTGTTAGAGCCTACCTCGTGCAGCGCAAGTATGTGCAACACCACCAAGGCTAATAAAACGATAGGGAGGGCCACCACGTGCAAGGCAAAGAAGCGGTTTAGCGTAATGCCCGACAGCAGATAATCTCCTCGAATCCAGGTGACGATGTCCTCGCCCACGACAGGAATAGCACCAAACAGTGAAATAATGACCTGTGCACCCCAGTAGGACATCTGCCCCCAAGGCAATACGTAACCTACAAATGCCTCAGCCATCAAGACAATGAAAATCATCATTCCAAAAACCCACAGCAGCTCTCGTGGCTTTTTGTAAGACCCGTAGATCAGGGCCCTGAACATGTGGAGATACACAACGATGAAAAACGCTGATGCGCCCGTGGAATGCATGTAACGCAGCAGCCACCCGTAATCTACATCGCGCATGATGTACTCAACCGAGGAGAACGCCTCTTCAGCGGAGGGTGTGTAATTCATTGTTAGCCAGATTCCAGTCAATAACTGGTTGACTAAAACTAGCAGCGAAAAAACCCCAAAGAAATACCAGAGGTTGAAGTTTTTAGGGGCGTAGTACTCGCCCATGTGAGTATTCCACGCTCTGGTAACTGGCAGGCGTGCATCAATCCATCCAACAAAAGAATTCAACGCTTTTTCCATTAGGCAGCCTCCGCATCCACACCAATTACAAGGACGTTGTCGCCCTCAAAGCTATAGGGAGGTACAACCAAGTTTGCTGAGGCGGGCACTCCCTGAAATACGCGTCCCGCCAAATCAAATTTTGAACCATGACAGGGACAGAAAAACCCGCCTAACCACTCGTCACCGCCGAGATCAGCCGAGCCAACTTCCGGCCGGAATTTGGGGGCGCAACCTAGGTGAGTGCACAACCCCACCGCCACAAAGAGCTCTGGCCGTATTGAGCGCCCCTCACCCGCGACATATCCAGGCTGATCGGCCCCCGCTGAACTTGGGTCCTTCAAAATACCATCGAGCTTAGGAAGATCTTCGAGCTGAGCATCAGTGCGGTGCAACACGTACACGGGTTTTCCGCGCCACTCTACGACCACCATCTGTCCGGGCTCTAGCTTACCAATGTCAGCCTTCACCGGCGCACCGGCGGCCTTAGCTTTTTCTGAAGGGTTCCAAGACCCCATAAAAGGCGTAGCTACGCCCACTACACCAGCGACGCCAACAACAGACGTCGCAGCAGTCAAAAACCGGCGTCGGGTTTGACTTTTGGCGTCCACTTGGGCCGTATCGTTTTGGCTAGATTGCACTTCGCTCATGAGAACCCTCTCCGACATTGAGGCAGCTTTCCCAACACCTGTTGTGCCAGGAAAACATGGAATTTCTTGCGCGGGAATGTTAGTGCTCTGCTACGTGCGCGGCAAGCGACGACACCGCATTACAGCATTCCATTTGTATTTACGTAGACAAATAGGCGACAGATTAATACCGGACCGATGTCTGGGTTGCCCCGTCGCTGAATTTGTACCGGCTTTAACGCTTGGAGAACTGAGGACGACGACGAGCTTTTCGCAAACCCACCTTTTTCCGCTCAACTTCCCGTGCATCCCGGGTCACAAACCCCTCGGCACGAAGTGCGCCACGAAGCGATTCGTCATAATCCATAAGTGCACGGGTCAACCCGTGCCTGATCGCGCCGGCCTGACCGAAACTACCACCTCCGCTAACGGTGACGTAAGCATCGAAACTGCCATTTAACTGAGTCAGCTCCAATGGTTGACGCACAATCATCCGCGCCACTTCCCTACCAAAATACTCATCGATAGTGCGGCCATTGATTTGGATGTTGCCAGTGCCCGAGCGAAGGAATACCCGCGCGGTTGATGTTTTTCGTCGGCCTGTGCCGTAGTACTGTGCCGTAGACATATCGGTTTCCTCTAAAGCGCCAGGGCTTGTGGTTGCTGAGCGACGTGTGGGTGCTCAGCGCCCGAGTAGACTTTGAGTTTTCGGAACATTGCTCGACCCAAGGGGTTTTTGGGCAGCATGCCCTTAACAGCCCGCTGCAAAACACGCTCAGGCGCCCGATCGATGAGTTTTTCAAAACTGTAAGACTTGATGCCGCCCGGATAGCCCGAGTGGTGGTGATACATTTTGTCGGTCTGCTTTTTACCCGTTACTTTAATTTTTTCGCAATTAACGACCACAATGTAGTCGCCCATATCCATATGGGGAGTAAATTCAGGCTTATGCTTTCCGCGCAAACGGTGTGCAATTTCGGTCGCAAGACGTCCGAGCGTCTTGTCTTCTGCGTCGACAACAAACCAATCATGTTGTACATCGCCAGCTTTAGCGCTGTATGTTTTCATTTGTGACGCCTCAAGGGGCAAATTCAAGGGAGCGCGGATGGTACTGGATGGTGGCCTAGCTTTCAAGCAATTTAAGTGGGTCGCAACCCACCTCACTCCTTCACCAATCCTCGGGGCAGGTCAACTACGGCCATTATGGCCGGTGTTCCCGCGCTAAATACTCCTTAGACTGCATTTCCTGCAATCTTGATAGAGTCCTGCGAAACTCAAAAGTCAGCAGATTTCCCTCGTAAAGCGCCTCAGGTGCTGCCTCCGCAGTGACAATGAGCTTGACCCCACGGTCGTAAAATTCATCCACCATATTCACAAAACGTCTTGCGACATCTTCTTGATGACCTCCCATTACTGCGATTCCAGGAACCAGTACCGTGTGGAAAATGCGTGCAAGCTCTATAAAATCACTGGAGCTTCGAGGCTCCTCGCACAACACCTGAAATGCAATAACTGCCATACCCTCGACCCTGGTCTGGGTCGGAATGATGCGGTTATTAATCTCAATAGATTCCGATGTTGGCACCATACCTACAGATAGCGCCTCAAAATCGCCTGTTAGGGCGGTCTCTGACTCAATATCTAGAGGTGTGTGCCACAACTCGACCTGCTCTAGAGTGCGCAGTCGATAGTCGACCCCTGAATCGACATTAACAATGTCAGTGTAATCTTCGATCAATTGAATTGCGGGCAGGAATCGCGCCCTCTGCAAACCATCCTTGTATAAGTCGCAAGGCTCGATATTTGAAGTCGCGACCAGTGTCACTCCGCGCCGAAATAAAGCCGTCATCAGCCCCGCTAAAATCATGGCATCAGCGATGTCGCTAACAAAAAACTCGTCGAAACAAATAACTCGTGCCTCAGCTGCGATTCCCGCCGCCACTTTTTCTAGCGGATTCTTTTCACCGGCAAGAACTGTAAGCTCCCGATGGACACGCTGCATGAACCGATGAAAGTGCACCCTTAGCTTGGCTTCAAAGGGTAAACTTTCGTAAAAGACATCTACCAGATAAGTTTTTCCTCGTCCTACACCACCCCAAAAGTACAAACCCTGCTCTGGCTTTTTGGTTTCGCTGAAGATGCGACGTAACCGAGCGGTCGCACTCAACTGCCCGATCTCTCGCTCCACCAAGCGGTCATATAGGTCTTGCAGCTTGGCAACGGCATGCGCCTGAGCCAGATCTGGCTGAAAACCTGGCTTAGATAGGTCCTCCTCGTAGCGCTGCTTAGGTGAAATTTGTTGCATAATGCTGTGAAAGCTCCATGAAATTATGTGTCGTGGCAGAAGCGTTGTACACTACCTCTTATCTACGTATCGACTGGCGAACTGGAGTTATTTATGCCGTCCGGAGCAATACTCATCGCGACAGCCCTGATAGGCGTTGGTATCGGCCTAGCGTGTGGCTGGTTACTGGGCATACGCAAGAAGAGTAAGCGTGATGTCATTATAGACCTAGAATCGCGGTTGGAGCGCGCACAGGAGAGTCGTGCGGATTATGAAGCGGATGTCGCAGAGCATTTCGCCAAGACCGCCCGTCTGCTCAGTCGAATGACCGAAGACTACCGCGAGGTTTATACCCACTTAGCCGCGGGGGCCGACAGTTTATGCGATGGCGAAATCGAGATTCCAAACGCAAAGACGCTGCTTGACACAAACTCCAGTAATCAAGAGATACCCGGTAATCTAGTCGACGTGATACCGCCCCTTGATTATGCACCGCGGAAAAGCCCTGATGAGAAGGGCCAGCTATCAGAGACCTTTGGGCTCGATAGGCCCGCCAGTGAAGACATCGATCGCCTGATGGAGCCTGATCGACTCGATCGCTCCGCCTGAATTCAAGCCGGATTATTGTCATCGACGAAATGGTGCTCTATCCCGAGCTCCTGGCTCAACCACGCGCCAACACTCTGCACGCCAAAACGCTCAGTGGCATGATGGCCGGCAGCAATAAAGCTAATACCTCGCTCCCTAGCAATATGGATGGTCTGCTCCGACACCTCACCAGTCACAAAAAGATCAGCCCCCGCGTCGGCAGCTTTATCAATGTACCCCTGCCCACCACCAGTGCACCAAGCGATACGACTTACCTCGCAATCTCCCTCAGACAACACCGAGCGCCCCAGCTGCTTTGACAAACGTTCAGCGACCGCCATAAGTGGTGTCACCTCGGATAACTCACCCACAAAGACAGGTACAGTCGGCTCTTGGGGCATCAATGGTTCAAATGCGGTAACGCCTAACGCTCGCCCTAAACCCGCGTTATTTCCCAGCTCAATGTGGCAGTCCAGAGGCAGGTGATAGGCGAACAGATTGATGTTCGATTGCATTAATGTTCGTACTCTGCGTCCTTTCATACCTACTAAGCAGGGGTCTTCGGACCGCCAAAAATAGCCATGATGCACCAGCACCGCATCGGCTCTGAGTGCTACCGCCGCATCTAACAGAGCCTGACTCGCCGTCACCCCAGAGACCAAAATATCAATATTCTCTCGACCTTCTACCTGAAGCCCATTGGGGGCAAAATCTTGGAAGCGCTGGGGCTCAAGCAATTCGTTCAGTACTGTTTGCATTCTTAGCCTTGAGGTTCCCATTTAAACTCCCTTGAAATCATTCCTTAGCAAACAAGATTAACCGGCCCAGTCTGTTTTACAATCGTCCCAACGCGAGGATCCAAACAGTGAAAGAGTTTTTATCGAGCCTTTTTTGGCCAACCCTAACAGGGATACTGGCCGCAGCCATTATTTTGGACCAGTGGGTCTTGCCGGAACCCCTGGGGAGAGATCGCAGCCAGATCAGAACGAGTTACAGTGATGCTGTCGCACTGGCGACACCCTCAGTTGTTAATATTTATACCGCAAAGCTGGTTGATTCAGGTCGAAACCAACGCTTAAACGACCCATTACTGCGCCGCTTTCTTGGAAATTCAGGACGTCGTCAGCGCGTTGAGCGCTCTCTTGGCTCAGGGGTTATCCTCACTGCAGAAGGGCACATAATCACCAATAACCATGTTATCGCTGATGCGGACGCCATTCAGGTCTTGCTTCATGATGGTCGATCAGCAACGGCGACAGCAATAGGCACCGATCCCGCAACAGATCTGGCGGTGCTTCAGATTCAACTGCCCGGGCTGACCCCCATCACACTCGCTAACTCTGATGATGCACAGGTTGGTGATGTTGTGCTCGCCATCGGCAACCCTTACGGCTTTGGACACTCTGTCAGCCAGGGAATTATTTCCGGCTTGAGTCGATACGGGCTGCAGGCATCAGACTACGAGGACTATATCCAAACTGATGCAAGCGTTCTTTTAGGCAGCTCTGGTGGCGCCTTAATCGATGCATCCGGGAAACTGCTGGGTATAAACACGCTGATCTATACCGCTAACGGCGAAGGTGCCGACAATACCGCCATTGGCATCAATCTAGCGACGCCCGTGAATTTGGCGCACTTTGTCATGCAAGACCTCGTTAACTACGGCACGGTTGTACGCGGTTGGCTAGGCGTTAGCGTCGAGCTATTACTGAGCCCTGAAACGATGGCTCAGCAAAAGCAGGTCCTGCTGGTTTCTGCATTAACTGAAGACGGACCGGCTGCAAGGGCGGGGTTACAACTGGGCGATGTGATCAGTGCAATTAATGGCAACACGGTTAATGATGGGCGAATAACCATGCACCAAATCGCTCGTTTCAGACCGGGAGAAATTGTTGATATCGAAGTCGCGCGGGGGCGCGAGCAAGAGATGATTCAGCTTCAGGCGGTGGTGGGTACTAGGCCAGGTGGTTAATCATCAAGGGTAGATAACCGCAGCTCAGCGCTACGCGCATGGGCTTCCAGTGATTCACCCCTTGCTAATACGGACGCAACACGGCCCAAAACCATTGCTCCCTCGGTCGAGCAATGAATAATTGAACTTCTTTTTTGAAAATCATAGACGCCCAAAGGCGATGAGAATCGCGCAGTACTGGACGTCGGCAGCACGTGGTTGGGTCCAGCACAATAATCACCTAGAGACTCGCAGCTCATTGCGCCAACAAAGATAGCGCCGGCAACAGTAAGCTCTGAAACCCGCGTCTCTGCGTCGTTAAAGGCGAGTTGTAAATGCTCGGGCGCTAACCTGTTGCTCAACGCAATCGCATCATCGAGGTCATGCACCTTGATAAGCGCACCTCTATTCGCCAGTGCGGCACGGATAATGCCCTCACGAGACATGGTGCTTAACAGCGTCTCCATCGCCGCCTCGACAGCATCGAGATAAGCGTCGTCAGGGGAGATTAAAATAGCTTGGGCCTGCTCATCATGTTCGGCCTGAGAGAAAAGGTCCATCGCCATCCACGATGCCGGGGCACTATCGTCGGCGATAATCAAAACTTCCGATGGACCCGCCACCATATCTATACCAACGACGCCAAAAACCTGTCGCTTGGCTTCCGCGACGTAACGATTACCGGGTCCCACAATTTTATCGACGCCCGCTAGTGTTTCTGTACCGAAGGCCAGGGCTGCAACCGCTTGGGCACCACCCGCAGTAACAATTCGATCGACGCCCGCAAGAGCCGCTGCCGCCAGCACCAGCGGATTTATCTCACCCCCAGGCGCGGGCACCACCATGACGACCTCAGGTACACCGGCTACTTTCGCGGGGATAGCATTCATCAAAACAGATGACGGATAACTTGCTTTACCGCCAGGGACATAGATCCCCACCCGAGTCATTGGGGTGACCTGTTGTCCTAAACGATTGCCCAGCTCATCTTCAAATGACCAACTTTGGGCCACTTGGTACTGGTGATAATCACGAATTCTATTAGCTGCGGTCTCCAGTGCAGCTCGGGCATCGGGTTCAAGGGCATGGAGGGCCGCCAGCATCTGTGGTGGCTCAACTATCAAATCCTTAATGGATACCGCAGGGTGCTGATCAAGCTCTTGCGTCAGTTTCAGCAGGGCAGCGTCTCCCCCTTTGCGGACAGACGCAATGATCGTGGCGACACGATTTACCAGCTCACCGTCGCGCTCATCGTGGCGAGCTGTCAATGCTGCCAAATCTGCCTCAAAAGTGTCTGAGGCTGCATTAAGCCGTCGCAGGAGGTTGGTCACAAGGTACTTTCCTTGTCAGCGGCTTGTTCAACAGCCCGCGAAAGTGCCTCAATGACTTCCTGAATAACGCCGTGACGTGTTCGCATGGCAGCCTTGTTAACCACTAAGCGGGTGCTGATATCGGCGATATGTTCAAGAGGCGCCATACCATTGGCTTTCAGGGTGTTTCCCGTATCCACGATGTCGACAATTTCATCGGCGAGATCCATAAGTGGCGCTAACTCCATAGCTCCGTAGAGTTTAATAATATCTGCCTGAATACCCTTGCCAGCATAATAGCGGCGAGCAATGTTCACGAATTTACTCGCCACACGAACCCGCGTTTTGACGCTCTCTCGCCCCGAAAATCCCGCCGTCATCAAGCGACAACTTGCAATACCAAGATCTAAAGGCTCGTACAGGCCGTCAGCTCCAAACTCAAGGAGCATGTCTTTTCCAACAACACCGATATCTGCAGCACCATGGCGAACGTAGGTCGGGACATCGGAGCCTCGCAAAATAACGAGGCGCACATCTGAATGTTCAGTATCGAAAATAAGCTTGCGGCTGCTTGCAATGTCCTCAACGGGTGAAAGCCCAGCGGCCGTCAGCAGAGGAAGTGTCTGCTGCAGAATGCGCCCCTTAGTGAGTGCGATGGTTAATTGCTGTGTCATAACTTTTCCACGACGTCGTGAATTTAACCGGGCTGACGACGTATATCTGCGCCCAAGGATTGGAGTTTTTCCTCAATACACTCGTAGCCACGGTCAATGTGATAGATGCGATCAACTCGGGTTTGCCCATCAGCCACGAGCCCGGCGATGACCAGACTTGCCGACGCTCGAAGGTCTGAGGCCATAACCGGAGCACCCTTGAGACACTGCTGACCCACGATGAGCGCTGTGTTCCCCTCGATGCTGATTTGAGCGCCCATCCGGTTCATTTCATGGGTCTGTATTAAGCGATTTTCAAAAACGGTCTCCGTCACTCGCCCTACGCCCTCTGCCACAGTATTGAGCGCTGTAAACTGCGCCTGCATATCAGTAGGAAATCCAGGGTAAGGTGCCGTGGTGATAGCGATGGCCTTGGGCCTGCGCCCCTGCATATCAAGTTCGATCCAATCATCACCGGTTTTAATATGGGCCGATGCCTCACGGAGCTTTTCCAAAACAATATCAAGGTGATGAGGTATTGCCCCCTCCAGACGAATCTTGCCTCCTGTCGCCGCCACAGCCACTAAATAGGTACCCGCTTCGATTCGGTCCGGCATTACCGTGTAGTCAGCTCCATGCAGTGCTGCGACGCCCTCGATTTCGAGTGTTGATGACCCAATACCAGATATTTTGGCACCCATCGCACACAAGCACTGCGCTAAATCGACAACCTCAGGCTCACGGGCAGCATTTCGCAGGACGGTTTTGCCCTCTGCCAAAGTTGCCGCCATCAGGAGATTTTCAGTGCCACCAACAGTAACTGTTTCCAACGTGATATCAGCTCCCGTCAGACGTCCCGCGCACCGGGCCTTGATGTAACCCGCCTCAACAGAAATTTCAGCACCCATTGCCTCGAGCCCTTTCAGGTGCAGATCAACGGGGCGAGATCCAATCGCACAACCTCCGGGAAACGAGACCTCTGCCTCGCCAAACCGTGCCAGCAAAGGTCCGAGAACTAAAATTGAGGCCCTCATGGTTTTTACCAATTCATAAGGCGCCTGCAACGTGTTAATAGTGCTCCCGTCCACCTCAATACCCAGCTTTTCATCAATCATAAGGTCAGCGCCAAGGCTGCCTAACAACTCAACCATGGTCGTAATGTCATGCAAATGGGGCAAATTTCTGATGGTTGTTTTTGCATCCGTCAACAATGTTGCAGCGAGGATGGGTAGCGCCGCATTTTTTGCGCCAGAAACTCTCAGCTGACCAGACAATGCGTGGCCGCCCTTGATGAGTAAATTGTCCACGCCGCTAAATCAACCCGCCGCTTCAGCGGGGGTCAAGGCTCGAATGTTAACCGCATGCATATGGCCGGCAGCGATAGCCGATGCCAGCGGTGCATAGACACGTTGTTGCCTGGCGACAGACCGGACCCCTTCAAAGATTTCTGAAATTACTGTCACGGTGTAATGCCCACCGGCCAACTCAACATCCACTTCGCCCTCAGGGAATGCCGCCAATACTAGGTCTCGCACTTCATTGACGTCCACGTTATTCCTCCGTTGAAAGGGATTTCACTCGATTGTCATCCCAGTTTGCAATTACGGTATCTAAGTCACCGCCAGCCTCAAGGGCTGCTGCCTCGAATTGACCCCGGTAGATTTCGCCCAAATTAATATTTTCAATGATCAAGTTGCGTAACTTCCAACGTCCATCACGGTACTGCCCCATTTGGTATTTCACCGTGTAAATTTTTCCGTCATCACCAAAGACCCGCTGCGTCACTGAAGCCACTCGCGTGCTGCCGGGTGCCATATCCACTTCACCCAACTCTACCTGTGATCCACCAAAAGCCAGCAAGCCTCTGCTGTACGTATTGACCATGCCCGAGCGCAGCACCTCGGTAAATTTCATCAGGTGCTCTCGCAGCTGGTTTCTCCCAGCTTCGTCCAAGCCCTGATAAAGCTCCTTACTTGCAAAGCGACCCATAACACCGCGCGCAAAACCTCGAAAGTCCACCACACGGTCGAGTTCCTCACCCACTGCAACGGTGTAACGATCTGGGTCAGTATCAAAATACGCTGGCGCTTCCCTTGCTAGCGCCATAATGTTGTCGGTTGCCGCAGCAACGACTTCACGAGGGCCAGGCGAAGAAGCGTCTTCCTCAGCACTCGCGAGGCTCGCGCAAGCAAAATGAAGACACACCACAAGGGCGGCTGCTAACCCCTTGATCGCGCCCTCACTAAATGTAGTGTTACCCATCAAACCCTCCGTCATTGTCGATCAGTAGGATACAATACGCGCTGACCCCCGAGTAAAAACGGGATGCATCGCAATGCGCAGCATCATAACCGATCTGCGTGCAGCGCGTGCGATATACCAGCATGCAGGGCGCGCCGCGCGAAACCGCCTAGAGGAACACTATGCTTTTGGATTTTGCTGTCGTCGTCCTGGGGATTGCCGCCTTAGTTTGGAGCGCCGACCTGTTTATTAAGGGCGCCGCCGCTGTCGCAAGCCGTTTCGGAATGTCACCGCTGATCATTGGTATGACTGTCGTATCTCTAGGCACCTCAGCCCCAGAGATTTTAGTATCTGTCTCAGCAGCAGCATCAGGAGCTGGCGAGTTGGCCGTAGGCAATGCCTTCGGATCCAATATTGCAAATATTGGTCTAGTGCTGGGTCTGACACTAATCATCTCGCCCATTTTAGTGGGCAGAACGACCGCGCTTACAGATTTGCCAATCTTACTCGCAATCGTTGTTCTCTGTGGTTGGTTACTCCACGACGGAACTTTGAGTGCTGCTGATTCGTTTATCCTGTTAGGTGCCCTACTCTTGTATCTGACTCGAATGGCACGCCACTTGCGCATGCCTAGTATTAATGACGACATTTCACCCGTAGAAGACCTACCCATTGCACAGGCACTAGGCGCCTTTACCGTGGGCCTTGGCGTACTTATTGGAAGCTCTAGGGCGTTAGTATGGGCTGCCGTAAATATCGCTGAGAGCTACGGAGTTTCCGAGTTAGTCATTGGTCTAACGATCATCGCCTTAGGCACTAGCCTCCCGGAACTCGCTGCTTCAATGGTTAGCGCGATTAAAGGACATGCCGATATCGCAATTGGCGCAGTTGTAGGCTCCAATATGTTTAACTTGCTTATTGTCCTTGCGATACCGGGGCTGTTCTCACCACTAGAACTATCCACCACTGATTTGCAACGGGACTTGGGTACGGTTTTTGTGACAACGGCTGCACTCGCCGCCTTCGTAGGTTTCGGTTGGCGTAAGGAGAAAAGCCATGCGCGCTTGGGCCGTATGGCGGGCTGCTTATTCCTGAGCTCTTATGTGGTTTACTGCCTATGGATCTACTATGACATTTCAAAGGTTTAGAAACGATGCTGAATGATGAAGCGCTTCTCACTTCTGGCCGACGCACGCTTACGCTGGAAGGACAAGCCGTTACAAAGTTAGCCGAGTCGCTAAGCCCTTCCTTTGCCGCTGCCTGCCAGCTCATATTAAAAACTCAGGGCCGAGTTATTGTAACTGGCATGGGAAAATCAGGACACATTGCTCATAAAATCGCAGCAACCCTGGCTAGCACGGGCACTCCCGCGTTTTTTGTGCACCCCGGAGAAGCTTCCCACGGCGATATGGGTATGATCACCCAGCGCGATACCGTACTTGCTTTGTCGAATAGTGGCACAACACCAGAAATTTTGACGTTACTGCCCCTACTGAAGCGGCTTGGCGTAAAACTAGTGAGTATGACTGGCCATGCCGAATCAGCACTCGCCTGCGCATCAGACGTTCACGTTGATGCAGGCGTCGACACTGAAGCCTGTCCCCTAGATCTAGCTCCCACATCAAGCACTACCGCTGCTTTGGCTATGGGAGACGCCTTGGCCATTGCGCTGCTAGAGAGTCGCGGCTTTACCGAAGAAGATTTTGCATTTTCCCATCCCGGAGGCGCGTTAGGAAAACGGCTGCTGCTACGAGTAGAAGATCTCATGATTAAAGGTACAGAGATCCCCTTGGTTGAGCCCACCGCAACCTTAGCTGAGGCTCTGATGGAAATAACAGCTAAGGGCTTGGGAATGACCATCGTTGGCGAAAATGGCCAACTAAAAGGCATTTTTACTGACGGCGACTTACGAAGAGCATTGGAAGAGCAGCCCGATATAAATTCTGTTGCCATTACCACGCTCATGTCAGCTAGCGTCAAAACGCTGCCTGCCGGACACCTCGCCGCTGAGGCTATGCACATTATGGAAAAAAATCGCATCTCATCACTGGTTGTTACCGACGCACAAGAGCAAATAGCAGGTGTTATTCATTTGATGGCTCTGCTGAAAGCAGGGATCAACTAATGACTGAACTCAATACAATCGCTGCAAAACTGAAGTTGATCGCAATGGATGTTGATGGCGTCCTGACTAACGGTTCCGTGACCTACGATAGCAACGGCGTTGAGTACAAATCATTTTCTATTAAAGATGGCTTAGGCATAAAACTTCTGCAACAAGCCGGCCTTAGAGTGGCAATCATCACAGGCCGTTCATCACCTATGGTTGAACGAAGAGCCGCTGAACTGGGTATAACGGATGTGATTCAGGGTCGTGAAGATAAACTTACAGCGCTGCTAGAAATGGCAGCACTGACAGGCTGCACCCTTGATGAGGCGGCTTATATGGGTGACGATTTGCCCGATTTGGCAGCGGTCAAGCACGCTGCACATGGTGCTTGTCCGGCTGATGCAGTGGATCTTGTTCGCGATGCGGCAGATTACGTAACCAAAACTCCCGGAGGCCAGGGCGCTGTTCGTGAATGGGCCGAAACTTTACTGCGAGCCCGCGGCGAATGGCAAAATCTAGTAGCGGCTTACGACCGGTGAAGCTTACTTTTTCATCACTGCTACTGATGGCAGTCGCGATTTTTTTCTGGATAACTTTGGGGCGAGGTGATGAAGTTGTGCCCTCAGCCCCACTAACTTCAGCCTCAGTTGCTGATAGTTATCTCGAACGTGCGGAGCGCTGGAGTTATGACCCGTCGGGGATGCGGATTCAGTACCTAACGATTGGATCAGGGAAAACATACATCAACGACCCCGTAACTTATGCTGAGGATCTGACATTTTGGTCCCCGGATAATAGCGGCAACCACTGGCAAATGACGGCCACAGAGGGCCAGCTATACACCGAGATAAAAGAACTTCTTTTGCTCAAAGGCGTTGAAATAAAACAGCTTGAGCGCAATGCCAGCATGCAGACAGCCCACATTCGCCTCTTATTGAATGAAAATCGAGCAATTACCGATGCTAAAGTGCAGCTATTCACAGCGAACAGCACCACAACCGCAACGGGACTGGACCTCGATTTGACATCTAGCGAGGCGACATTGCTCAAGGAGGTAGAGACTCGTTATGCGAAGTAGAAACGACTTATGGGCGCGGTTACTAGTGCTCTTATCAATGACTTTGATCGCGAGTCTCAGTCAGGCTCTACCCTCCGACCGCGACCAGCCGATCAAAATTACCGCCGATTCCGCGGTGCGCAACGAACAAACAGGCGAAACACGCTACGAAGGATCGGTAGAACTGACGCAAGGCTCACTGCATATTGAGGCAGATCTGCTGACACTTTATCAATACGATGGTGCTGCTGACGGCCTCATTACTGCAACGGGCACACCCGCCACCTTGCAGCAAACTCCTCAGGAAGGAAAGGCGCCAATCAAGGCAGCCGCCCACCGCATCGCCTATGACCAAAAGGGGGACAAGGTAACGCTGACAGAAAACGCCAGAATCGAGCAAGATGGCGCGATTGTCACTGGAGCCACAATAGATTACGTATTAAGTCAGCAGCGTGTGACAGCCAATAGCGATCAGACAACCGGTCAGGGCACAGGGCAACGCGTCGAAATGATCATTCCCCCCAGCGCCATGGAGCGCCCCAAAAACCCGGACTCCTAGGCATGCAAAAAACATTATTTGCCCAAAACCTTGCTAAAGCCTACAAGGGCAGAAAGGTCGTCAAAGACGTCTCTGTGGAGGTTAGCTCTGGAGAAATCGTTGGCTTACTAGGACCTAATGGTGCGGGCAAGACAACCTGCTTTTACATGATTTTAGGTCTAGTCAAGGCAGATCATGGGCGCATACTCCTCGACCAACAGGATCTAACACCGCTGCCCATCCACCAACGAGCACGAGCTGGCATTGGCTATCTGCCACAAGAAGCCTCTATCTTTAGACGTTTGTCAGTGCGAGACAACCTGCTGTCCATTCTCGAAATGCGTAAAGATATTAATCGCGCGGCGCAAAACAAACTTTGTGATGATTTGCTGGCGGAATTCAGTATTGGCCACATCGAAACCTCATTGGGGCAAGCACTCTCCGGGGGCGAACGACGGCGGGTTGAAATAGCTCGCGCGCTTGCGCTAGATCCCGCCTTTGTGTTGTTGGATGAACCTTTCGCAGGCGTCGACCCCATTTCAATCAATGAGATAAAGGGAATCGTTAACCAGCTCAAAGATCGCGGTATTGGTGTGCTCATAACAGACCACAACGTTAGAGAGACCCTAGATATTTGCGAGCGAGCCTATATTGTTGGCGAGGGTTACGTAATTGCCTCAGGTGAACCCGAAAAAGTACTTGCCGATGAAAAGGTCAAAGCCGTGTATTTAGGTGACGATTTCACGCTTTAATACATCAAGCACCGAATCGGAAATAAACACACAGATAGGTTATTAATCAGGCCGTTTTCGGGCAGAGCAATGCAAGTAGTGCGCCAATCGTTGCGAGGAGCCACAAGGCAGCGCTACACTAGGGAGGAATGTAGGGTTAATCGCCGCTTCCAAGAGGTATGATGAAGCAGTCACTGCAATTAAAAATGGGCCAATCTCTGGCGTTGACGCCCCAGCTTCAGCAGGCCATTAAGTTATTGCAGCTCAGCACCCTTGATTTACAGCAGGCTATAGAAGAAACCCTCGAATCTAACCCACTCCTTGAGCGCGAAGAGGATGGCGATAGTCACGAGGAAACACAAAGCTCCCAGAGTGACGTCGACTTCACCACACCGGTGGCAGAGCCTAATAGCGCGGATGAGCTCCCAGTGGATACGCGCTGGGAGGACCTGATGCCCTCCTCCGCACCGCCCCCCTCATCCCCCGACGGTGAAATGGGACAGTTTGCAGATCGGGACGCCGAACCTGAAACGTTGCACGACCAATTGCATTGGCAATTGAATCTCACCCGTTTTTCCGTCACAGACCATATGATCGCAACTGCATTTATCGATGCTGTGGATGCCAATGGCCGCCTCACCCAGACTCCCGAAGAAATTTTGGACGCTTTGCAAGATCCGGAAATTGAACTCGACGAAGTATTGGCGGTATTGCATCGTCTCCAGCATTTTGAACCGACCGGTATTTTTGCTTCGGACTTGCGCGAATGCCTTCTGCTTCAACTTCGCCAGATGGACGAAGAAGTGCCCCACCGCAATACAGCGGGCGCTATTGCCAATCGTCATCTTGAAAGTATTGCCACCGCTGATCCTCGGCAGCTGTCTCGACGTCTTCGCACTACCCCTGAGGATGTAATTGGTGCACTCAATTTAATACGCTCACTGGACCCGACACCTGGGGCATCAGTCGGCGAAAGCACTACGGAATACATTATTCCTGATGTTTTTGTTCTACGTAAAGACGGACATTGGCGAGTTGAACTCAATCCTGACATTGCCCCTAAACTGCGAATTAATGCACTTTATTCCGAACTCGTTGGACAAACCGGATCAGCGAGCGACAAAAGCTATGTGCGGGAAAATCTGCAAGAAGCCAAATTTTTTATGACCAGCTTACACAACAGAAATGAAACGTTGTTAAAAGTTGCCAGTAAAATTGTCGAGCATCAAAGAGAGTTTTTAGAGCTCGGAGAGGAGGCCATGAAACCACTAATTCTGGCCGATATTGCACAGCAGATAGGCATGCATGAATCGACAGTTTCTCGAGCCACCACGCGAAAGTATATGCATACCCCCCGCGGCATTTACGAACTCAAATTTTTCTTTTCCAGTCATGTAGCGACCACCGAAGGCGGTGAACGCTCATCTACAGCCATCAAAGCGTTGATTAAAAAACTGGTACAAGGAGAAAATACTAAAAAACCACTAAGTGACAACAAGCTTGGTGTGTTGTTGGAGGAGCAAGGCATTATTGTTGCCAGAAGAACCGTGGCTAAATATCGGGAGCAACTCAATATACCGCCCTCAAACGAGCGACGGCGGATGCTTTAGTCTTTTGTATTAAGGTAGTTTTCAGCAAGGAGTCGAGAATATGCAATTAGTTGTCAGTGGGCATCACATTGAAGTAACCGAGGGTCTGCGCGACCACGTCGCCGCTAAATTTGAAAAATTGCAGCGGCACATAGACCACATTACCAATGTGGAGGTGACGCTAGTGGTCGAAAAAGCCAGCCACAAAGCTGAAGCGAATTTACACATTGCTGGAGCAGACCTGTTTGCGTCAGCAGAAAATGAAGACATGTACTCAGCCATTGATGCCCTTGCTGATAAACTTGACCGGCAAATCATCAAGCACAAGGAAAAGCAGCGAGGCCGCTAGGCGATGAGTTCTCTCGACAGTTTATTAAATAGGCAACGCGTGGTGTGCCGACTACATGCGGTCAGTAAAAAACGGGTGCTAGAACTCATAGCACAACACATTGCTGAGGCTGAGGCTTCCCTCGAAGTAGAACAGGTCTATGCCAGTCTGTTAGAGCGCGAGCGACTAGGGTCTACGGCTCTTGGCACCGGCGTTGCTGTACCCCACTGTCGTGTACCGGGATTGGACAAGCCGCTAGGCTGCTTGATTACCTTGGCGTCACCCATTGACTACGACGCCCCTGACGGCGAACCCGTAGACCTGCTTTTTGTGTTGCTCGTACCACCCGACGCAGCCCAGGAACATTTAGACCTCTTAGCGGAAGTAGCAGGTCGATTTTCCAATGCTGGCTATTGTAGAGGCCTTAGGCAAGCCGCTAGCGCAGCGAGCCTGCTCGAATCTGCGGTAGCAGCAAAGGCGGCCTGACGATGGAACTGATTATTATTAGCGGTCGGTCTGGCTCGGGCAAAAGCACAGCCCTGCATCAGTTAGAGGACTTAGGGTTTTATTGTGTAGACAATCTACCGGCGGCACTTCTCCCCACCCTAACACTGCAACTTGAAAGAGAGCAGTACCACTCTTTTCGGGGCATTGCCGTTTGCATAGACGTGCGCAACAGCCCTGCGGACTTAGAGCAGATCATAACGGTCATTGCGACGCTCCCGGAATCTATAAATTGCCAGATTATATTTCTTGATGCCAAGCCAGCCGTGCTGACCAAGCGATTCAGCGAGACACGCCGCAGGCATCCACTTAGCAGTGAAAAATATTCGCTGCCAGAGGCGATCGCACAGGAGCATGAACTTTTAAGCGCACTATCTCAGGCTGCTGACTTAGTTATCGATACTAGTGACCTAACGCTCTATGACTTACGCGCTATGGTTTCGGTGCGACTGGGATCTCCAAATAAACAGGAGTTGTCGTTGCTTGTAGAATCCTTTGGATTCAAACGTGGAGTACCCTCTGATGCCGACCTCGTCTTTGATGCCAGATTGCTACCCAACCCACACTGGGAAAGTCATTTACGCCCGCTGACGGGTCAAGACGTTGCGGTGGCACAGTTTCTTGAGGGCCATCCACAGACTGAAGAGTTCATTGGCGACATCAAAGGCCTGTTACTGCGCTGGCTGCCTGCCTATGCAGAATCACAGCGCACCTATATAACTATCGCCATTGGCTGTACTGGGGGCCAACATAGGTCGGTCTATATAGCGGAAACACTCTTTCGCGCCCTGCGGGAAGAACATTCGCGAATACAGATACGTCATCGTGAGCTAGCAACTATGGTGACCGCATGATTGAAGAACCGGTTACCATTATAAATCGTCTGGGACTGCACGCTCGAGCGGCAGCGAAGCTTATCGATTGTGCGGCAGGCTTCAGCAGTCAGATTACATTGAGGAAAAACGACCAAACGGTTGACGCTAAAAGCATAATGTCAGTCATGTTGTTGGCAGCAGGTCAGGGTACAATTTTGCATCTCACGATCGAAGGGCACGATGAAACGGCTGCTCACGAGGCAATCGTAGCCTTGATCAACGATCGCTTTGGTGAATCCGAATAAAACGCTTCTTTAGTGGGGTCATATTCACCGTCTCTTTGGGTGCACCGCGCCGAATAGTCATCGATAATCGTGGGCTTGAAACGGAGGGCTGGCCGTGAACTCCTCGGTTACAACAAAAAAACAGCTCGCGCAGCTTGATCGCGCTCTCGACGGGGGAACCCTCGGCGACGTTGCCGGTATTGTCGGCGATTTGTCTCCCGGTGACGTCGCCTATCTGATCACCTCATACCCACCCAGAATTCGACAGGTTATCTGGAGCCTGTTGGAGCCGGAACAAGAAGCTGATGTTCTCAACGAGTTACCCGAAGAGTTACGTAATCAGTTCCTTGTAGAAATGGAACCCAAGGCCCTCGCTTTAATCGTGGGCCAGCTTGATGACGACGATGTCGCCGACATACTCCACGACCTTCCCGACTCCATAACCGAACAGGTTCTTGGAATCATGGATGAGGCCGACCGGACGCGACTGGCCACCGTACTGGCCTTTCCAGATGATGTTGCGGGTGGTCTGATGAGCACCGACACTATTTCAATTCGAGCGGATCTAACCCTCGATGTCGTCATGCGCTATCTGAGGAGGCATGCAGAAATACCGCAGAACACCGACAGCATCATTGTGGTTAATCGGGAGGATCATTTTGTGGGCATTCTTCCAATAAGGATTCTTCTCGTTGCAGACCCAAGCCAGTCGGTAAGAGAAATGATGCTCACGAATCGCGATGCGATTCCTGCCCAACTGCCTGCTACAGAAGTCGCTAGGCTGTTTGAAAGAAATGACTGGATTTCTGCTCCGGTCGTCGACGAAGAAAATAGATTACTGGGCCGAATCACCATTGACGACGTCGTCGACGTGATTAGGGAAGAAGCCGATCACTCCCTGACCTCTCTGGGAGGAATAGGAGAAGACGAAGATACCTTCGCTACCGTAATGCAGACCGCGCCCCGCCGCGCCGTTTGGCTAGGTATTAATCTCATTACAGCTTTGATCGCGTCGTCAGTGATCAATATGTTTCAGGACACTATTGAAAAAGTTGTCGCTCTGGCGGTGCTCATGCCAATCGTGGCATCAATGGGTGGGGTTGCAGGGACTCAAACCCTAACCGTCTTGATTCGCGGCCTCGCAATGGGCCAATTAAATAATCGCAGTCAACGCTGGTTGGTGGCCCGGGAAGCCTTGGTTGGACTAGCTAATGGTATTCTGTGGGCCCTTGTTGTTGCCGCTGCAGCCTCTGCTTGGTTTGAAGACTGGACATTGGGACTGGTTATTGCCGCAGCGATGATGATCAACCTTATGACCGCTGGAATAGCTGGTGCGGTTATTCCCCTGACATTAAAACGCCTGGGAATAGACCCCGCACTAGCAGGGGGTGTCGTACTCACTACGGTCACTGACGTGGTGGGCTTTTTATCCTTTCTTGGATTGGCAGCAATTTTTTATGGCTAAGACAGACATTGAAGACAGCGACTGGAATCCTGAGGACGCTCCACCGAGTAAAAGCTCCAAGAAGCGCGCCATGACCGCCCTTCAGGTGCTGGGAACACGATTAGTTAATTTAACACCCAGCCAACTCGAGCAGATTCCAATCGAGGATGTGCGTCTGCAAGAGGCGGTACTTCAAGCGCGGAAAATCACTCAGCGTGGTGGACTCCGTCGGCAACTGCAATACATTGGTAAGCTCATGCGGGTTATAGACCCCGAGCCTATTGAGACGGCCCTCGCTAAACTCGATGGCGTTCACCAAGCAGAGCGTGCACAGCTACACCAACTTGAACAGCTTAGAGACGCTTTGATAGCTCAAGGAGACGCGGCCTTGCCTGCAGCTCTAGCGGCCTTCCCCCACGCCGATCGTCAGCAGCTACGTCACCTCACCCGGCAGAGCGATGTCAGCGGCCCTCGAGCGAAAGAGCAAGCAAGAAAATTGTTTAGGTATCTACGAGAACTTCAGGAGTCCTCGGACGCAGATTTTTGAGTGTTTTCTTGAGAACTTTTTTCTGCACTTCCGGAGATTGGGCTCTGAGAATCGGCGCCCGATCCAGCATCAAATATCCGGATAAATTTCACTTCTGGAGCACCGAGATTGCCCTTAACGGAATAGACTCCACTGCTCAAACTTAAGAACTGGTCTTCAAAAACCTTGCTGACCAGATAAGCACCGGCTGCTACAGGGATACCTCCGACCAAAGCGGCGACCCATGGGATATTTTCTACTAACGGAAGTGTCACAACTAACTCCCCGTCAATCATCTCGGTAACCAGGTCAATATCACTGGTGAAGTTGAACCCACCACCAGTGCCAATAATATTGAACTCAGCAATCTCCACGTTCCCCGGACTAAACTCAAACTGCCCGTCAGCGGAGCGGAACGTAACACCTGGATCAAAAATTCGAGTCACGTCTGCGCGACCAAACAGTCCTGCTAAATTTAATAAACTGAATAAACGGACAGCCCCGGTTGCCCCCGATGAAACTGGCAAGAAAGACCCTTCTGTTAAATCCATCCTCGAAGATCCAGTTAAAGCCAGAAGGTTCAAATCGGTGGGCCCACCCGGCCAAGTAAGGTCCGCCTGAATAACCCCCGACTTTGTGGTTACGAGGGGCTCCAACGATAAATCGGAAAAGGTTCGCTGAAAGTCGGCCATTTCCGCCTGAACACTGAGATCGGTGACCCAGCGACCCTGACTACTCTCTGACCAAGTCAGCCCAGTTCCCGGCAACAGTTTCAAACCTGCAAGTTGGCCCTGTATGTTGTCAATGACCAAAGCATCAGCTGCACTGTCTAGGCGAAACTTAGCCGCACCCAATGCCTGCTCTTTAAACGTAAGGTTGGCCACAGTGACATCCAGAGCAACCGGCAACTCAGGTGGACGACGGGCATTCATTTGACTTTCAGAAGGATATAAATCAGTTGTGACAGTGCTCAATCCATTGAGCTGATCGTAATCAAGGTGATTAATAATTAGGGCAATATTCCTGTCATCCTCAGGAATGGTGAGCTCTGCATCTAGCCATGATGTGTTAATACCGAGTTGGTACCATGTTGCATAAGGTGTGACATCGACAGTCACGTCCTCGACGGCGATGGTGCCGACAACAACCTCATCAATTTCCAAGGCGTTGATGCTCAGAGGCCACTGAAGCGAGTCGCCGCTGCTTGTCAGCGTCACATTTCGCATGGCTGCAAGCCATGGATCGAGTTCAATACGAGACATCTGACCGAAAACATCGATACCCGCAGTCGCAGGGTTACCTGCAAACGGGATGGGATAGGGCCTAGGGGTAAGATCTAGAGAAAGACCTGAGATGCCAGCTTCTCCTTGAAACACTTGCCCCTGCAGGCGCTCAAACCAAAACGCTTCTACAGATGTAGGCTTGTTTGGCTGAAAAATTACGCTTACGGGCGCTTCTGAATCCGCAGTTTTACCGAGAGGTTTAGGTAAATCCACCGCGAGACCTGACAGCGTGCTGTTAATGCTAAACTGCATGTCATCGCCAACAGCGACATCGACAATCACCGGGGCCTTTCCTGACAAGAGCTGTGTTTGCTCTTCCCCCACCACGGAATACCCTGCGAGACCTTGACTCCAATCTAACAAATCTGCGCCAGATACATGCGCAGAAAACCGGGCATCGACCATCGCGGCATCATCGAGTTTGGAGCTACCGGCTCCTACTTCAGTGACAACAGGCTCCCCAAATAATGTCGACCGCAGATTTCGGCTAGAAAAGCCTGCCTCTGAATTGAAATCCAACCCACCCTCGACATTATCTAATGTGAGGGCCAGGAGGCGGGACTTGACCCTTGCCTCAGTAAGTTCAGTCGTGACCACGATTCTGGGAGCCGTAGACCCTGATCGAATATCCATAGCCAACGCTAGTTCACCCGAAACAGCTCCCTCCACCTCTAAATCATCCAACAACTTGCCCGCATAGCGATAGATAGGACTACGCTGCAACAACTCCAACCCCGCTGGCACACGCCCTCGAAACTGGCCAGTCGCCAACAATCCGCCAGCGGTACTTGCCGCATCGACCTCTACCGAAACCCCCTCGACAGTTGCATTACTGATGCGTCCTCTGCGTGCCCAGACACTTACTCGATCGGTGTCCACCAATAATGTTCCTTCAAAACCATTAATTTCAGGCCAGTCTGGCTGGAATTTAATATCGCCATCCGTGACCGAGGCAGCAATTTGCATACTTTGCAGCCCCGAGCCAAACTCCTTAAATCCACCGCGCCAGGAAAAGCCAGTTTGGGACAAATTCCCCGCTAAAATACTGCTATCCAGCCATTGCTGAAGTACTTGAGGTATTCGATACGGCACGTAGTTTCGACGAACATCCACCGATGCAATCGGAACACCGACATCCAAATACATAGCTAGCGGCGGTCCCTGCAGCGTTTTTGGAAACAGAGGAATAGTCATGCCAAAAAGTGCGTTGGCATGGTGCTCCTCATGTTCACCGTCAAAAACTCCATTGTGAAGAAACAGCGTGTTCGCATCCCAACTCGCCGATAGCTGCCCCAAAATTTTCTTGAATTCAATTGGCTCGCGGTAAACCTTAGGTAAATCTAACGTAAAGTTATCGGTGTCTAACCAGGCTACGGCCCCGTTTTGAGTGGCCTCCACCGTCCCATCTATTCCTAATAACCCAGGTAATTTTTTGCGAGCTTTAACCGATAGATTTTCAACTTGCGCTACAACCGACCAATCCACCAGAGGCTCGCGCCAATCCGCAATGCCTGCATCGAGGGCGACTAAAGATCCGGTGGGGTCTAGCTCAGAAAGGATCGCCGAGATCTTAGTAGGTAGAATGTCGGTAGCCACCACGGTTCTAAGCAACTCACCCACGTCTAGCCCTTCAGTCTTTAATCGCAGACCATCACCGCGATTATCAACCTCGAGACGATCCAAGGAAAAAGCCCTATCGTTGGCACTCATGACAAGTGACTGAAGCCGACTTATCCAACCCCCAGACTGAAAATCGACACCCGTATCAAAAACCAGAGTATCGAGCTTTACAGTGCGTCCGTCTGGATGAGACCAAGCCAAATCAGCCAAATCCAGTGACAAATCAATGTTCGGCTCTTGGCTATTGCTTCGGTACCAAAAATCAAGCTCACCGTTGACGTTAAAACCGTCACCAAAAAAGGGCGACAGCCATTCGGCATTGGGAATACTCAAACGACCGTAAAGCTCACCTGCAAAGCGATCCAGCTGGAGAATATCGCCAACACTAGAACCCGAAATACTGAGCTGCGAGCTTTGCGGGCCAGACACCTCCATCACAACTTGACGCTCGCTTCCTGAGCGGTGCAGGTCGAGCATTACATTCAGTTGCTGGCGACCGCCTTCTGAACCCACCAACCAAATTTCCGATTGCTCAATGGTTACTTTACGAAACGCCACCAGCAAGCTGGCCGCTAGACGGGCCGCACTTCCATCGCCTGCAGAAGGATATATTGCGTCAACAGGCAAATCGACCGCCAGACCATGCAAGCGAAGTGTATCGAGTCGAACTTGTCGGGCTAGTAATGACGCCCAGGGGTCAACGGTGATCTCGGCTGATTCAAAAACCAACGGCCGACCATTGGGTAGCGCGATGTGCAAACCGGTGACTTGAATACTTGGCTGAAATTTCTCAATATCGCCGCGAAGGCTAGAAATACTATAGTTAAGTCCGATCTTTTCGGTAAGCCAGTCATTAACGTTGTTCTGGTAAACCGGTAAAGCACTTAAAAGTGCTCGAGTACCCGCGACGTACACCGCCAAAAGCACAACGAGCAACAGCATAGATCGCCAAAGTGTCCGGCCGAGGACGTGGTAGACCCGCTCAATCGACATGCTGAATCACCGATCTAAACCAACACCGAAGTTAGCGATTAAGGCCTTGGTTTCGGCGAGAGGCAATCCCACGACAGAAGAAAAGCTTCCCTCAATACTCTGAACAAAGACACCCCCTCGCCCCTGAATCGCATAGGACCCAGCCTTATCCCAAGGTTCCGCGGTATCAAGATAGCAAGCTATAGCTCGCGCTGATAGCTGGGCAAAGGTGACCTTAGTGGACACCAGACATGTCTCTATAACGTCATCGCAGCGAGCAGCCACACTGGTTAAAACATGATGGGAACGTCCCGAAAGCAGGGACAGCATGCGCGTTGCGTCCTCACGATCATCTGGCTTTCCTAGGACCGTATCACCAATGGTCACTGTGGTATCAGCTCCAAGAATAAGTGCACCTTTAGCATCGACTGAAGATGCCTTCATAGCCGCCAAACGCATCACATAATCTTTTGGGGTCTCCCCAACGGTGCGACTCTCGTCAACGTTTGGTTCAATGCAGGTAAAGTTAGACTCGAGAAATTCAAACAAAGTTCGACGTCTAGGGCTGCTCGAGGCGAGAATAATTTGCATTACTGCACCTCGTAATATCGTCTGAAAAACCTGAGGCAATTACGAACTGGCACCCAAAATAAAAAGGAGACAGCCGCCGGCATAAGAAACGCCGTGCTGGAGTGCTGCCACCCTAGGAACGTTTCCAGCCGTTGCTCGATAAGATGTACCAGTGAAATTAAAAGCGCCATCACGAGGCCTTGTTTGAGACCATCAAATTGGCGGATCCGCTGGTAACTCACAAGAATGACAAGCACTGCCATTACAGCCCCAATAGCTGTGGCACCAGCGGGTGACCCATCGAGCAGATCAGTGAGTATGCCCACCACACAAGCGGAAAGAACTCCGACTCGATTCGGTAGCGCCAAAACCCAATAAAACAAAAATAGAAGCGGCCAGTCCGGAGTATATTCACGCCACGATACAGGCACCGGTATCGCGACGAGCAGAAGCGCGATCAGGATTGAGCCAACAATTACCCAAGAGCCTCTTTCAGCTATCACAATTATTGACTGCCAGCAGACATAAGGTCGATTGCCAACATCACATGTCGCCCACGATCCAGGCTAGCAGTAGGCACCGCGATTACTTGGGAAAAAGAAGATCCTGGCTGCTTTATGATCGTCGTTATCGTGGCTACAGGGTACCCCGCGGGAAAGAGCCCTCCCAGACCAGACGTCACCAAGGTATCGCCCTCCTTGATATCAGTCGTTGCTGCAATGTGTCTCACAACCAAACGATTCAGTGCCCCAGTGCCCTCGGCGAGCCCTCGGACGCCACTGCGCAGTACCTGAACGGGCACCGCGTGAGTGGCGTCGGTAATCAGTAAAGCCTGACTACTGTACTGTCCTACTCGAATAACCTGACCCATCAGTCCATCAGCACCGAGCAGCGGTTGTCCCACATAAACAGCGTCAGCGCTCCCTTTATCGATGACCAACTCATGTCGGGATGGGGCTGCTGTCATAGCAATAATTTCGGCGACCATCACCTCACGTTCAAGGGTCTCTGCCGAGCGCAATAATGCGCGATAGCGCCCATTTTCAGCCAGCACAGCGGCGAGCTTTTGAGTTTGCCCCTTGAGCACAAGGTTTTCTTGCTCGAGACGCGCTTTGTCTGCTCGCAAAGCACTGTGGGTCTGGAAAAAATCTCCTAACCCGATAAAGGCTGATTTGGGAGCCGCTGCCACGCGGTAAATAACTGCCGCCGTATCAACTGCAAATTGCCGAGGAGCTTCGAGTGCAGGGTGGTCTCGCACGTAAAACAGGAGGAGCAGGCAGCAACCAATCCCTAAAGCGGCACGCCAACCCACATGCTTTTCTTTCAGAAATAGGGGTTTGATCGCTCACCTCACCTTAGTGTAGAAAAAGGAGAATTTACTCGGTAGAGAGTAAATCTAGAGCATGTCGATCTACCAGCTCCAATGCCTTACCACCACCACGTGCCACGCAGGTCAACGGCTCTTCTGCAACGATAACCGGCAAGCCAGTCTCGTCCATAATACGCTTATCAAGGTCGCGCAGTAACGCTCCCCCGCCGGTCAACACAATACCGGACTCTGCAATATCGGCGGCTAGTTCCGGGGGCGACTGCTCAAGCGCAACCTTAATGGCCCGTAAGATAGAGACCAATGGATCCGCTAGGGCATCCCGAATTTCGTCGCTATTTAAGGTAAAGCTTTTAGGAACACCCTCGGCAAGGTGTCGGCCTCTGACGTCGATTTCACGCAGCTCGCTCGAATCGTAGGCACAGCCAACCTCCTGTTTAATTCGCTCGGCTGACGAGTCTCCAATAAGACTTCCATAACGTCGCCGCACAAAAGCAACAATAGACTCGTCAAAACGATCACCGCCCACGCGTATGGAATCTCTGTAAACGACTCCATTTAAAGAGATGATGGCAATTTCTGTCGTGCCGCCACCGATATCTACCACCATGCATCCAGTGGCCTCGTCGACCTGAAGACCAGCCCCAATAGCCGCGGCCATAGGCTCCTCAATCAACCTCACTTCACGAGCCCCCGCACTTAATGCTGACTCGCGAATGGCCCGCCGCTCGACCTGGGTGGACATGCATGGAACACAAATAAGCACTCGAGGACTGGGACGAATAAACTGGGTTTCGTGCACCTTGGCGATAAAATGCTGAAGCATTTTTTCTGTAACCTGAAAGTCGGCGATGACACCGTCCTTCAGCGGCCTAATTGCCCTTATGTTGCCGGGCGTTCTTCCCAGCATACGCTTGGCCTCTCGCCCCACCGCTTCAATAGTCTTTTGGCCATTGTGCATGCGGATTGCCACCACCGATGGCTCATCGAGAATGATGCCCTTATCTTTAACATAAATCAGCGTATTTGCTGTGCCGAGATCAATCGACAAATCGTTTGAAAACATGCCGCGTAGGCGCTTGAACATACTTTGGTCCCATGGAATTTACGCCTGCACCCCCATCACACCTCGCCAATGCGAGTGCAGTGAGCGTGCTGGAATTTCTTGTGGCAAAGCTCTGTTCTGCAAAATACGGCAAAAACACACGTAAATCAGTCAGTTCAAGCTTCGTCTTAACGTGCGAATGTATCAACGTGGGGGTTTTTGGGCAAGGTGAATCTGTGGTAGCTTCGCCCCTCTTCTTTTCACAGCGGATACCCCGCCATGCCCACCATACCCGCAGACGTGCTGTCGGTGGCACAGCTCGCTCGATTACGTATCGACGAGACCGCACTCGACGATGTGACCGACCGCTTTAGTCGAACTCTGGAACTAGTCGCTCAGCTAGAGGAAGTCGATACCGAGGGTGTCACCCCAATGTCAAACCCACACGACATGCATCAGCGACTGCGGGCCGACATGGTTACCGAAAGCAACCAGCGGGAGGCTCTTCAAAAGACTGCGCCTGCCGTTGCAGATGGGTTTTTCCTGGTCCCTAAGGTCATTGACTAATGGCACAGGAAGCCCTCACTTACGCCTCAGCAACCGAGCTATCAATTTCGTTGAAAACCGCAGAGATTTCTTCGGTAGAGCTCACCGAAGCCTGCATTGATGCCATTGCTGCACACAACGGCACCGTCAATGCTGTCGTCACTCTCTGTGAAGAGTCAGCCTTAGCTGAAGCGAAAGCCGCCGATTTAAAATTGCGAGACGGCTCGGCGGGCCCGCTCACAGGGATACCCCTACTACATAAAGATATTTTCTGTACCCGAAACGTAGCCACTACATGCGCTTCAAAGATGCTGGCGAATTTTGTCCCACCCTACGACGCCACCGTCGTGAGTCGGCTTCGCACAGCTGGAACGGTCATGTTGGGTAAAACCAATATGGATGAATTTGCTATGGGCTCGTCCACAGAAACATCAGTGTTTGGGGTAACGCGCAATCCCTGGGACCTTAATTGTGTCCCCGGTGGAAGCTCTGGGGGCGCTGCTGCTGCCGTTGCTGCTGGTTTCGCACCCCTCAGCACAGGCACAGATACCGGCGGGTCTATTCGTCAGCCCGCCTCGCTATGCGGCATCACAGGGTTGAAACCTACCTACGGTCGCGTTTCTAGACTCGGTATTATTGCTTTCGCCTCATCGTTAGATCAGGCGGGTCCTATGACGCGTACCGTCGAGGACGCCGCACTGATGCTGCAAGCTATGAGTGGTGTCGATGCGGGAGATTCAACCTCCGCTGACCTTGATGTCCCTGACTTTACCGCAGGACTGAATCAACCCATTGCCGGCCTTAAAATTGGAATTCCCAGAGAATATTTCAATCATAATCTTGATCAAAGGGTTGCCAATAAAATACATGAAGCTTTAAACGAATTAGTCAAAGAAGGCGCTGAACTCGTTGATATTGACTTACCTCACACGGAGCAAGGGATAGCGACTTACTACATCATTGCCCCTGCAGAAGCGTCTACAAACCTGTCGCGCTACGACGGCGTGCGGTTCGGCCACCGCTGTGACAGCCCTCAGAATCTGACTGACCTCTATGAAAGATCTCGCAGCGAGGGATTTGGTGAGGAGGTTCAGAGACGTATTCTTGTTGGAACCTATGCCCTGTCAGCGGGTTTTTACGATGCTTACTTCAAAAAAGCCCAACAGGTGAGACGACTGATTAGCGAGGATTTTCAAAAAGCCTTCGAGCGCTGCGACGTCATTGCAGGTCCCGCTGCTCCGGGCACAGCCTTTCCTCTAGGTGCGAAGTCTGACGACCCGCTGGCGATGTACTTGGAAGATATTTACACCTTGTCGGTCAATCTTGCCGGCCTTCCCGGGCTATCTATTCCCGCAGGGTTTATTGATGGCATGCCTGTAGGACTGCAATTAATCGGGCGCTCCTTTGATGAAGCCACTTTATTGAAAATGGGACATCGCTTCCAACTGTGCACCAATCACCATCGCGCCACGCCCACCATGACAGGAGTAAATCAATGAGCTGGGAAGTGGTCATGGGGCTGGAGGTGCACCTACAACTTGCAACCAAGAGTAAAATATTTTCAGGTGCTGCCAATCAATTTGGTGCAGAGCCCAACGTTCAAGCCTGTGCTGTCGACCTTGGCATGCCTGGAATGCTGCCGGTACTCAATAGTGAGGCCGTGCGGTATGCCGTCATGTTTGGTTTAGCTATTGACGCCCGTTTGGGCAAGCGTTCTGTGTTTGATCGAAAAAATTACTTCTATCCAGACCTTCCAAAGGGGTATCAGGTCAGTCAATTTTTTGAGCCTATCGTTTGCGAAGGCCAATTCGATATTCCCATGGAGGATGGCTCACTATTTCCCGTTCGAATTACCCGTGCTCACCTCGAAGAAGATGCTGGAAAATCTGTCCACGATGCTTATACCGGACAAACGGGAGTTGATCTGAATCGTGCGGGGACTCCGCTACTGGAGATTGTGACTGAGCCCGACTTTCGGACTGCAGCTCAGGCTGTCGCCTACTTGAAAGCTCTGCACTCTCTTGCCATTTATTTAGGCATTTCAGATGGAAATATGGCAGAGGGCTCTATGCGCTGCGACATTAATGTTTCATTGCGCCCGACTGGCAGCGAGGACTTTGGTACGCGTACTGAAATAAAAAACGTCAATTCTTTTAAGTTTGTCGAGAAAGCTATCGCCATTGAAACTGAACGACAACAAGATGTGCTGGAATCTGGGGGTACGATAACCCAAGAAACTCGCCTTTATGACGCCGACAAAAACGAGACCCGGGCAATGCGGTCAAAAGAGGTTGCCAACGATTACCGCTATTTTCCCGAACCCGATTTGCTCCCTATTATTATCGATGACGAATATATTGACGCCATCAAGAGCGCTTTACCGGAGCTACCTAGAATCAAGCGGTCACGTTTTATGAGCGAGTATGAGCTGAGCCAGTATGATGCTGCACTACTTGTTGACACTCCCACTCTGGCTAACTATTTCGAGACAGCAGCAATCAAAAGCGCGGCACCAAAATTAACGGCCAACTGGATATTGGGTGATCTTGCCGCCGCCTTAAATCGCGAAAACTTAGATATTGATGAATCGCCGGTCTCAGCTGAAGCTCTAGCAGGGCTCATTACTCGAATAGCAGACAGCACCTTGTCTAGCAAATTAGCGAAACAAGTGTTCGAGGGATTGTGGCAACACGAAGGTACTGCCGATGCCATTATTGAAGCCCGAGGCTTGAAGCAAGTAACCGATACCGGAGCGCTCGAGGCCATGGTCGATCAAGTGATAGCAGATCATCCCGAACAGGTCACTCAATACCGAGCCGCCGATGAGAACAAGCAGAAAAAGCTGACCGGATTTTTTGTAGGGCAAGTCATGAAGGCTTCCAAAGGACAGGCTAACCCCCAGCTGCTGAACACACTCTTAGTATCAAAGCTAAGAGAGTCCTGAGGCTACGAAAATTTGCTGGGTTAATCAGCCGGTCGATCATAAGGCACGCGTCCTTTGAGAAAACGCTCTCTGTTTTCGCGCTTCTTCTGAAGACTTTTGCGCAACAGCACATAGACCGCACCCGTACCGCCATGAACCGGCTGAGCAGAGTGGAACGCCTGAACTTCCTCTAATTCCTGCAACCAGTGTTGAACGTAGCCCTTCAAAACAGCGGTTTTTTCCTGCTCAGTCTTGCGCTGCCCTTTGCCATGAAGAATGAGTACTGTCCGCAGTCCATACTGCATGGCATCCTGAATAAAACTGTGTACATCCATCCGGGCCTGCTTTACTGACAGCCGATGCAGATCTAGGCGTGCGTCAATTTCATAGCGACCCTGCCTGAGCTTTTTATAAACGCCATGCTGAATACCGGGGCGCTTAAACGCCAGAACGTACCAGGCATCAAGGGGTTCAACACCCTCATCAACTAATGAATTCAGAGGCCCCTCGGGCTCGCCTTCAGCGGCCAACCTGCGAGCTTCGCCATCTCCTTCATTCACTTTTCGCAGCAGACGCTCCCTCGCATCACGCTTGAGCGGCGTGACCCCCAACATCTCCTCCTGAAAAAACTCATCATCTGACACAACCTTGCCCCACAAATTAGTGCTCAGCACTTTATACTGACGGACAGATCAGGGAGGATCAAACAGATGAAAGGAAATTTGGTCACAGGCGCAGGGTATTTCTTCCGTGGGTTAGCCATGCTGACGGACTCACGACTGCGTGCTTTCGTTATCTTGCCATTGATCGCCAATATAAGCCTGTTTGTTGTGTTTGGCGCTGCGGCTTGGGGCCTAGTAGACGGATTGATTCAGGCGACCGAGGCCACGCTGCCAAGCTGGCTAGGTTTTCTAACCTGGTTAATCGCCCCCCTGCTATGGCTAATGGGTGGCTTGGCTACCGGATACCTTTCAACTCTAATAGTTCTGGTAATGACCTCACCGTTTCACGCACTTTTGGCGGAAAAGGTTGAAGAGCTGGTCACAGGGCAACCGGTACCGGCACTCGAAGGACTCGGTAACGCGATTCTTGCGCTACCCCGAGGAGTTTTTCGAGAAATACGCAAAATCTTTTATTACATTCCTCTGGCTCTATTTGTTCTGATTGTGACCGTTATTCCCGGTCTTCAAGCTTTTGCTCCGCTACTCTGGTTTGCCTTGGGTGCTTGGATGATGGGGTTGCAGTTCATGGACTACCCCATGGATAACCATCGCCTGAGCTTTTCAGATGTAAAAGAAGCTTGCGCCTCTCGACGCCTCAGCAGTTTGGGCTTGGGTGGAGTGGTGGCCTTTGTTGCCGGCATACCGCTAGTGAACCTAGTCGTGATACCAGCGGCAGTCGTCGGGGCAACCTTGATGTGGTGTGAGGAGCTGCGACACCGCCAATAAGGCTGATCGTCAGTCGAGCAAGTCTGCCGGCGGTGACACACACTTAAGGCGCTCGCCTAACAAGGTTTCAATATCAGGCAGCAAAAAGGCATCGTCTTCGCTGGCAAAACTAATCGAAATACCCGTCGCTCCGGCACGGCCTGTGCGTCCGATGCGATGCACATAATCCTCGGGGTCTTCGGGGAGGTTGTAGTTAACAACGTGACTAACCCCATCTACGTGAATACCCCGCCCAGCAACGTCGGTAGCCACTAACACGGCGATCTTGCCCGATTTAAAATCTGCGAGGGTCTTGGTGCGGCGCGCCTGAGTAATTTCCCCTGACAAAATGCCGCAAGAGATACCAGCCTTGCGCAACTTTTCATGCAGTGATCGAACTTGATCGCGCCTATTGGCAAAGACAATTGTCGATACAGCGTCTGGACCGCGAAGCACCTTGAGCAACACTTTAAGACGCTCATGACTCGTTACCAAATACACACGCTGGTCTACCGTTGCTGTTGCAACGCGCTCTGGCTCTATTTCAACGGTAACCGGATCGAAGGTCCATTGTTGTGCGAGATTAAGAATATCTTGGGTGAAGGTGGCCGAGAACAACAAGGTTTGACGGTCTTCCTTTCGAGGGGTCGCCCTGACAATCCGTTTAACCTGAGGGATAAAGCCCATGTCTAACATTCGGTCGGCTTCATCAAGGACTAAAGTTTCAACGCGGTCGAGAAAAAGATCCCGACGCTGCATAAAATCAATCAATCGACCCGGAGTTGCTACCACTAGATCAACCACACGAGATTGCACTTTAGCCAGCTGCTTTTGGTAATCTGCGCCGCCGATCATGGTGACAGTTTGCAGCCCAGTAAACTTACCTAAGTCCTCAGCATCAGCGGCAATCTGCATAACCAACTCACGCGTTGGCGCAATAATTACCGCACGGGGTTCGGCCAAATAACGCTCACCCTCGGGTGGATTGCAGAGCAAATCATTGAAAATGGTGATAAGAAAAGCGGCCGTCTTACCGGTGCCCGTCTGAGCCTTGCCGATGGCATCGTGCCCCTGCAAAGTGTGGGGCAAAATTTTCGCCTGTATCGGCGAGCAGTACTGAAAGCCCAGCTCGGCGACCCCTCGTAACAGGGAGTCCTGTAAGTCGAGATCATGAAAGCGGGTCTTGTCGTCAACAGCCTCGACGACAAACTCACTTGGGCTCCAGGACTTGGACTCTTCGGCGCGGTTAGATTTGCTCAAAATTGAACTCAGTAAAAAGTGCGGTGAGGGAGTCTAGCACAGCTTAAGCCGTGCTAAATTGTGCGGGTTAAGGAGGCACCTCAAATTGGCTGCAGCAAAATTAATGACGGTTACGCTCTTCCGGCGAGAAATGCGGCAATTGCTACGCTTTGCTTTTCCGTTATTTATTGCCCAGAGCGCGCAAATGGGCACCGGCGTGGTCGATACCATCATGGCCGCCCGCTACGGTGAGCAAGATCTTGCGGCAATTTCGATAGGCATCAATATTTGGCTTCCAGTCTATCTCCTCATCTTAGGCACGGTATTCGCCACCGCCACCATCGTGGCTCAAGACTTTGGGGGCGGACGAATAGAGAAAATACGCCAGCAGCTGCCTCAGTCACTCTGGGTGGCTGTATTCCTTGGCCTGACCTTGAGCCCAGCAATTTGGTACGCGGGTCCCATTTTAGACTTGCTGGGTCTCAACCCCACAACCCGGCAGCTTGCTCTCGATTACGCGCAAATGGTTGCCCTGGGCATGCCAGCAACGGCCATTTTTCAAGCCCTCCGTTATCACACGCAAGGGCTGGGTATTACACAGCCATTTGCCTTCGCTGCCGTTGCTGGCTTTTTAATAAATGTGCCTCTGAACTACGCCTTTATATTTGGCGAGTGGGGTGCGCCCGAGCTGGGCGCCAAGGGCTGTGGCATCGCTACGGCAATCTCCATGTGGTTAAGCGTTTTTCTAATTGGTGCTTATGTGCTGCGCAGCAAAAAAATTCGGCTCTATCTGCCCGAATGGAAACCTGTCGCCCCCGACTGGGCGAAAATTCGCGAAATTTTATCCGTCGGCGCACCGATTGGCCTCACCTTCTTTCTGGAAATGGGCGTTTTCAGTGTCATCGCGCTGTTGGTTGCGAGCTTAGGCGATACCGCCATTTCAGCCCATCAGATCGCCTTCAATGTGTGGGATTTGTACTACATACCCATGCTGGCAATAGGCACCGCCATGTCAACACGCATTGGTCATGCTATTGGCGCGGGTTGGCGTGAAGGCATTTATCGCGCCATGATAGTGGGGGGGGCCATATCTGCTGTAGTGGCGATAGGCACTATGCTCATTTTATTGAGTTTTCCTGGCGCAATTATTGGCATCTACACCGATGCGCCGGATATTCAGTTGCTGGCAACGCGACTACTCACTCTTTCAGCATTTTTCATCCTCATTGACGGCGCCCAAATCGTGGGCTCATTTATTTTGCGCGCTTACAAAGAAACTCAGTTCCCCTTCATTATGATGGTCGTGTCCTATTGGCTGGTCGCTTTACCCTTGGGTTGGTGGCTAGGAATAGAGCTACCCGACAATCCCAACGACGGTGCCGCAGGCTTCTGGTATGCAACTATTACTGGAATCAGCGTCTGCACCGTATTGATTGGCGCCAGAATATGGGTGATTTTACGTCGGGAACTGCCTAGCACTGCCGCCGAATAAGGTTGCCTTGGCTTATTGCGAATGGGTCTTTAAATCGGGATCACACACTCCACAACCAGCTCGCTTCGGTAACGGCAGTGAGGCCGTTGTATCGGCCCTGAAGTCATATTGACGCAGCATTCCCCAGGGTACCTCGGCAACGCCGGTTAGAGCCCCTAGAACATCGAGAACCTGCCTAAGTGCAACCGTCGCCACAACCGGTCCTAAAATACCTAAAGTTGCGCACCCCCCAGCCTCTTCCGTCGTTTGCTGAGGTGCCAGACAGTGATAACAGCCCTCCTCACGCGACCCAGTAAAGGCAATATTTTGCCCCGCCATTTGCACCGCAGCGCCCATAAACCAGGGCAGAGCCTTTTCCGCAGTAAAACGATCAATGAGCAACCTGGTGGCGTGGTTATCCGTTCCATCAACCACTGCATCGACCGCCGTTACTAGCGAAGCCCCCGAGAGTTCGTCAAAGGATATTGGGTAATGCGTTACTCTAACTGCGCTGTTCATGCGGCCCAATCGCTCGGCTAGAACCTCAGCTTTAAACCGCCCAACGTCATCCTCGGTATAGGCAATCTGGCGCGGCAGATTACTCAGCTCAATGCGATCGGCGTCGACCAGCGCCAAGTGGCCAATACCCGCAGCTGCCAAGTATTGGGCGGCCAAGGCGCCCAAACCACCACAACCCACAATGAGCACCGATGCCGAACTTAAGACCTCTTGGCCCTCAAGTTCAAAACCGGGAACAAGCAGTTGCCGCGAATACCGCTCAAGCTCGTTGTCGTTCATAAGGGCTTATGCCCCCCCGTCACTCGCTCACGCCCCGCGAGATCTCGCCGAGTCTCTACCGCCTGCCAACCATGGGTTACCAAAAGATCACGAACATCAGGCCCCTGATCCCAACCGTGTTCAAGCAACATCCAACCACCGGGCCCAAGTGCCGACTGCCCATCGGCGGCAAGCTGACGAAGCGCATGCAAACCATCAATGCCGGATGTTAGCGCCATCTTAGGCTCCGAAGGAAGATCGCCCTGATGCAAGTGGTCATCGTCCTCACGAATGTAGGGTGGGTTGGCCACGACGAGATCAAACTCGCCCGCCGCCACAGGCTCAAACCAAGAACCCACTAGCCACTCGACCTCCAACTGCAATTGCTGCCCGTTAGTTCGCGCCACGTTCAAAGCAGGCTCGCTCAAGTCGACAGCAGTCACCGCGCTCGTAGGTAATTCATGCTTAATCGCCAAGGCCACAGCACCGCTGCCCGTGCCCAAATCAAGACAGCGCTGCTTTGACTGCTCAGGCAGCAGGGCTACCGCCCACTGGACGAGCAATTCCGTGTCCATTCTTGGAATAAGTACGTCAGGGGTGACCTTCAGCGGCAGCGACCAGAACTCCCATTGGCCTAAAATATAGGCCAATGGCTCACCGGCCTGCCGTCTCTCTACCAGCCCCAAAAAATGCGCCGCTCTGGACTCGATAACCGGTTCGTCGCCATGAGCATACAACCAGCTACGATCACATTCGAAAGCTTGGAAAAGAAGTAGTTCTGACTCCTTTCTAGGCAGCCGCGCCTCTTTAACCAGAGTCTGAAGCGTGGTCACTCAGCCGAACCGAGGGCGGCCAATAAATCGGCTTGGTGCTCGGTCCTTAGCGGTTGCACCAGTGCATCGAGCTGGCCCTGAACGATCTCATCGAGCTTGTAGAGTGTTAAATTAATCCGATGGTCGGTCACACGGCCCTGGGGAAAATTGTAGGTGCGAATACGCTCCGAACGATCGCCACTGCCCACAAGATTGCGACGCTCCGCGGCCTGCTCACTGTGCGCCTTGTCTTCGGCGGCCGTCAGCAGGCGAGCAGACAATAATGACATCGCCCGGGCCCGATTTTTATGTTGCGACCGCTCATCCTGGCACTCTACGACCACGCCAGTTGGTAAGTGTGTAATCCGAACCGCAGAATCTGTGGTGTTAACGTGTTGTCCACCGGCACCAGAAGATCGAAACGTATCAACCCGCAGATCTTCCTTGCGAATATCGATCGCCTCGACGTCATCGGGCTCAGCCATTACCGCAACGGTGCAAGCCGAAGTATGGATTCTCCCCTGGGACTCGGTTTCAGGAACTCGTTGAACTCGGTGTGCTCCCGACTCAAATTTTAGATAGGCATAAACATCGTTACCGACAACCCGAGAAATAATTTCCTTAAAGCCACCATGATCTCCAGCACGGTCAGAGATCGTTTCAAGGCGCCAACCTTTGCTTTCAGCGTAGCGGCTGTACATTCGAAACAGGTCCCCTGAAAAAATGGCTGCCTCGTCGCCGCCAGTTCCTGCTCTGATTTCTAAATACACGTTGTTACTGTCTCGCTTATCCCGTGGCAGCAACAGCACCTGCAAATCTGACTCAATCTTTGCCACCAACTCCGTCGAGACGGCAAGCTCATCAGCCGCCATTTCACGCAGCTCCGGATCAGAATCTGAGAGCATTTCCTGCGCAGCTTCAACATCAGCTGTTGCGGTACGGTAAGCCGTAAAAGCTACAACAACTTCATCAAGCTGCGAATATTCACGGGAAAGCTCGCGGAATAGATTTGTGTCCTCAGCGGTTTCTGGGTCGCCCAGTAGCGCTGCCACTTCCTCGTGCCGATCAACGAGGCTGGCTAATTTAGCGGTTAAAGAACTCTTCACTGAAGGGTAGGATTTTCGTCTTCAGAAGACGCGCTTTCATTGAGGCCCAACAAGGCCTTGGCGCGAGTCACCTGCCCGTCATCCCCCTCACGCGCTATCTGGCGCAAGCCAGCCGTCGGTGCATGAATGAGTTTGTTGGTTAAATCTCGGGCTAAACGGCGAATTACATCTTCCGGGGTCTCACCCCGCTCTACCGATTTTATGGCCTTTGACAATTCAACCTCTTGTATCGCCAGCGCCGATTCGCGAAATGTTCGCACCACGTCGGCGGACTGCCGGCCCCGAAAATCTTCCTCGACACCGACCACACCAGCATTAATGATGCCATCAGCTTTGTTGGCTTCGCTCGCCCGCAGTCTCAAATTTTCAGCAATGACATCTTTCAGGTCATCGACAGAATATAAATAGATGTCAGAAAGTTCTGAGACTTCGGGCTCAATATCCCGAGGCACGGCCAGGTCAATTAGCAACATCGGCCGATAGTGCCGCTGGCGCAGCGCACGCTCAACGGCGCCTTTACCTAAGATCGGCAGTTGGCTCGCCGTTGAGCTAATAACAATATCTGCCTCAGGAAGCCTGTCAGGGACATCGGCTAGCATGACAGCACTGGCATCAAACTGCTGTGCCAACGACTCGGCACGAGCCAATGTCCGGTTCGCGATAATTAAATTGCCTAAACCCGCATCGCAAAGGTGCCGTGCCACCAACTCGATAGTTTCTCCGGCCCCGAGCAACAATGCCGTGCGCTTGGAAAGATTGGAAAAAATATGCCCTGCCAAATCGACTGACGCGTATGCAACCGATACCGGATTTTCTCCAATCGCGGTATCTGTTCTAACTTTTTTTGCAATACGAAAGGCTTCGGGAAATAGTCGCTGTAACCGACTGCCAACGGCACCTGCTTCCTCCGCGACGGCGAAGGCAGACTTCAGCTGACCAAAAATCTGTGGCTCGCCCAAGACCATTGAGTTCAGTCCTGCAGCAACCCGCACAAGGTGCGTGAGAGCCTGCTTGCCATGGTGGCGATAAGTACAGGTTGATAATGCCTCACTCGGCAAACCGTGGTGTTCGGTGACCCAACTCACTAGAGCTTCGCTGGCACTGAGTGGATCCCCGGAGGTGGGTACCACACCATAGATTTCAGTTCTGTTACACGTGGAGAGAATGACCACCTCAGTAATCGGTGCAGTAGCGAGAGCGCTGCCTAGAGCCGTTGCTATGCTTTCAGGGGCAAAGGCAACCCGCTCTCTTATATCGAGAGTCGCTGAGTCGTGATTAATGCCAATAGCAATCAGTTCTTGAAACACAGGGTCAAATTCTTCTCATTTCGAGACGCTATAATAACAGAAGAGATAGCTTCTGCCGCGTATAAAGATGCCTTCCTAATGGGTTTGGGCTCGCGGCTGTGTCATCATTGGCCCATGATGAAAAAAATTCACACCATCGTAATGCAATTGGGGGTCTTAGCTGCCCTAACCGGGTGCCAGTCGACCTCACCAGTAACAATCACGTCACCCGTATCTCAGCAAGAAAGGGCCGCGGAATTACCTGCGCCTGAGAAAGCCGAATCAGTCGCCAGTGCTGGCAGTCCCGCTGAAACTCCGATTCCCGCTGCCAGTCTTTACCCTCTACTTCAGGCCGAATTTCTCTTACGTCAACGACGGCTGGATGAAGCACTTGAAATCCTGACGCGTCAAGCCATGCAGCTTCAGGATCCCGAGTTAACTCGCCGAGCACTGCGGCTGGCTGAATTCCGGCAAAATGATCGCAATGCCCTCGTGTTGTCTATGAAACTCACCGATCAAGACAGTAACGATGGCGCAGCGGCCGTCACCGCAATGGGGCTACTCATTCGCGCGGGGCAGCCTGAGCGCGCACTGGTCTTCGCACGAACTGCTAAGGAGCGCGGCGCTAGAATTAACGCACCGGCGCTCATGGTCTCATGGGACAAGCTGGGCGCTGATCGTCGAAGACTCACCGCAGAGGCCATTGAGTCCCTCGCCGTCGATTGGCCAGAGGATCAGGATATCGCAATAGCCTTGGCCTATTTGTATCGAGCTCAAAACAACCCTGAAGGGGCACTCGACATACTCGACCCTGTTTTAAACCAAAGCCCCGATGAAGAGCGAGCCCTATTGCTTTGGACACAGATCAAATTAGACCAGGGAGGCAAAAACCCCTTCAAGCGTATGCGTGCCGCGTTGAAACGTGCTCCCGACAATGAGGCTTTGCGCCTTCAGTTTGCGCGCCTTCTCGCAGGCACTGAGCAATATGATGAGGCTCGTGAGCAGTTCGCTGCTCTGCTGGTTCTCTCCCCAAGAAACGGTGATTATTTATTTTCTCTGGCACTCATAGAAATCGAAGCGAAACAATTGGCAGCTGCGATCGCCAATCTTCGTGCCCTGATCGATCTAGGTCAGCGCCCAGACGAGGCGCACTACTATTTGGGGCGTGTTTATGAAGATCGTGGCGAAGAGGCCGATGCCATAACCTCGTATGATCGCGTCGGTCCCAGTAGAGAGTTTTTCGATGCAATGCGACGGGCAGCAGAGCTGCGCCTTAACGCTGGTGACACCCGTGATTTTCAGGATGGCTTTAGACGAGCACGGACAAATCATCCAGGACAAGCAGAGCAGCTTTACAGCTTAGAAGCTGAGCTCCTCGGAGAAATCGACGAAAAAGAACTGGCGGTTGAAGTTTACTCAGAGGCCCTAGACCTATTCCCCGAATCTGTATCCTTGCTCTATGGTCGAGCCATGACCTTTGAAGTGCTGGGCGACATTGCTGGCATGGAAAATGACCTGCGTACCATATTGGTGTTTAAGCCTAACAACGCCACGACACTCAACGCACTGGGTTATACGCTAACCGTGCACACCGAGCGGTATGAAGAGGCCGCGAATTTAATCGAAAAGGCACTCCAACTGTCGCCAGGTGAGCCGGCAATTTTAGACAGTCTGGGATGGGTTTACTTCAAATTAGGTCGCTTTTTACAAGCCGCTGACTTGCTGAAAGAAGCCTACGCGCGTTTTCCAGACGCTGAAGTGGCCGCCCATCTCGGTGAAGTGCTTTGGGTGTCGGGTAAAGAGCAAGATGCGCTGGCCATTTGGCGAGCCTCACTGCAACAACAGCCCGATGCGATCCATGTCACTCAGGCACTCGAGCGCTTGGGCGTGTTGCTAGAAGACACCGCTGTTGAGTAAACGAGGACTGAGATTCGCCAGTGTCCTGCTTATTTTGGCGCTTAACGGCTGCGTAACAACATCGTTACCCGATGCCTCAACGGCACCAAAGTTGCCCCAAGACAGCATCGGCTGGAACCTACAGGGTAAGGCCGCCGTAACTCTGTCCGATAACCGCGGTGGCACGGTGAACTTAGAATGGTCTCGCCTTGAGGCTACTCGCGACCACATCCGTCTAACTGGCCCTTTGGGGGCTGGAGCATTTGAGGTGTTCCGCGAGGGCGAACAACTGTTCTGGATTGATGAGGGCGTACAGCAACCTTTAGATTTATTACCTCTTAACGATGAAGCCCAAACTATCATGGCCACCTTACCTCTAAAATTCGTCGGTACTTGGCTCATGGGGTACCCCGACAGCCCTGCTGGCTGGGAGGTTGAAATTACCCAATGGCAAGTCATCGAAGGTTGGCAGGTACCCCGTAAAATCGAGGCCTACCGCGATGACATCTCGGTTCGACTTGTTGTCCTGTCATGGGGATTTGAGGCCGCACATCAATGATCACCACTCTGACCTGCCTGTCACCGGCCAAACTCAATTTATTTCTTCATATCACGGGAAGGCGTGACGACGGTCGTCACAACCTGCAAACCGTCTTTCAGCTGTTAGATTGGGGCGACGAAATGAGGTTTGAGCGGCAAAACTCTCAAGGCTGCACGCTAGATGCTGATTTTGAGGGAGTAGCGCCGGAAGAAAATTTGATACTGCGAGCCGCAAGTCTCCTGATGCCCCAAGACCCAAGTATGGGAGGGGTGCGCATTAGCATTAAAAAACATATCCCCATGGGTGGAGGATTAGGGGGTGGCAGCTCCAATGCAGCTACAACCTTGCTGGCGCTGAACCAGCTGTTCGGGCTTGGACACGACGAGGAAACACTCGCTGGCATGGGGCTGAAGTTGGGCGCTGACGTACCGGTCTTCGTTCTAGGCCGCAGTGCCTGGGGCGAAGGTGTAGGAGAATTATTAACTCCTATTACTCTTCCTGAAGACTGGTTTGTCATTCTCAGACCCGACTGCCATGTGAGCACAGCAGATATCTTTAACGCGCCAGAATTGACAAGGAACACAGCGCCGATCACAATGTCGGCCGCTTTCAAGGGGGGCGTTCACAATGACTTGCAGACTGTCGTTGAGATGCGTCATCCCGAGGTGCGTAACGCGTTGAAATTGCTCAGCAATTCAGCGCCTGCAATGATGACTGGCAGCGGGGCCTGCGTGTTTGCTCAAGTGGACACACAGACCAAGGCTCTAGACATCGCGGCAAAAGTACCGGAGTCACTGGCTCCGGTGGTAGCGAGAGGCGTGAACCATCGGCCTCAATTTGTTGCAGAGCACGACTAACGTTCATTGGGGTGTCGCCAAGTGGCAAGGCAGCGGGTTTTGATCCCGCCATTCGCAGGTTCGAATCCTGCCACCCCAGCCATCTAACCGAAGTTGCAGGAAAACGAGGCGTCGATCATGTCATCTAAGATAATGGTCTTTACGGGTAACGCAAATCCCGAGCTAGCCCGCCAAGTGGCGGACCGTCTGTACCTGACACTTGGTGCGGCACAGGTCAGTAAGTTTTCCGATGGCGAAATTACCGTCGAACTGAACGAAAATGTCCGAGGCAAGGATGTCTTTGTGATTCAGAGCACCTGCCAACCCACTAACGATAATTTGATCGAACTTGTCCTAATGATCGACGCCCTTCGCAGAGCCTCTGCTGGCCGTATTACCGCGGTAGTGCCGTATTTTGGCTATGCTCGACAGGATCGTCGCGTGCGCTCAGCACGAGTGCCCATTTCGGCAAAGGTCATTGCCGATATGATGGCATCTGTGGGTGTTGATCGCGTACTAACGGTCGATCTCCACGCTGAGCAGATACAGGGCTTTTTTACCTGCGCCGTTGACAATGTTTACGCCTCATCAGTTTTGAACCACGACATCACCCGCTGTAATTACGAAAATCTGGTGGTCGTGTCGCCCGATATTGGTGGTGTTGTCCGGGCTCGCGCTATTGCCAAGCAGCTCGATGATGCGGATCTCGCAATAATTGACAAACGTCGCCCTAGAGCTAATGAAGCACAGGTTATGAATCTTATCGGTGATGTCGATGGACGAACGTGCATCATGGTTGACGATATGGTGGATACAGCTGGCACGCTTTGCAGCGCTGCCAAAGCGCTAAAAGAGCGAGGCGCCACCAAGGTTGTCGCGTATTGCACCCACGCCGTCCTCTCGGGCAAGGCTTTAGAAAATATCCGCAATTCAGAATTAGACGAACTCGTGGTAACCGACAGCATCCCACTGTCGGACGAAGCAAAGGCGCTCAATATTCGCCAACTCACGATCAGTGATCTTTTGGCGGAGTCTATTCGTCGAGTTAGTAACGAAGAATCTATTAGCGCACTGTTTGACGAGTAATCGTCGGACGGTGTAAACCCACTCATCACTGCACCGGTCGCAGGTAACGTGATGATCAAAAAGGAGACAGACCATGTCTGATTCTTTCGAAGTACAAGCCCAGGTTCGGGTTGACGAAGGGAAAGGTGCGAGCCGCCGCCTACGTCGACTTGAAGGAAAAGTGCCTGGTGTCGTTTACGGCGGTGAAGCCGCAGCCATTAGCATTAGCCTGATCCGCAAGGATCTGGAAAAAATGATGGAGCAGGAGACGTTTTACGCCTCAGTACTCAACGTTAACGTTGATGGCAGTGTAGAAACCGCCATTCTTAAAGACGTTCAGCGCCATCCCGCTAAGGGCTTCCCTATGCACGTCGATTTTTTGCGTGTGCAAGCCGATAAAGCGATTAAGGTTAACGTACCCCTACACTTCACCAACGAAGACGTCTGCCACGGCGTGAAGATGGGTGGCGGCATGGTGCAGCACCAGGCTACTGATATGGAAGTTCAGTGTTTACCTGGCGATATCCCAGATTACATTGAAGTTGATATGTCAGCTGTCGAGCTGGGTCAAATTGTCCACCTGTCCGACGTCACCCTGCCAGCAGGTGTAGAGTCGACTGCACTTGCTCTGGGCGACGATCACGACCTCGCTATTGCGTCGGTTATCGCACCCAGAGGCAGCAAAGCCGAGGATGATGAAGACGCTGGCGAAGCTGAGGGCGAGGAGCCCGCAGCGGAAGAGTGAGTCGATCTCTTGCTGGCTATCCAGCTCATTGTTGGGCTCGGTAATCCCGGTAAATCCTACGAAGGCACCCGTCATAATGCGGGTGCCTTTTTTGTGGAGGAGCTGGCCCGTCAATGCAGCTCGGCACTGACTACAGAGAGTAAGTTCCACGGCGATACTGCTCGAATTAATTTTGCAGGACATGATCTGAGGCTATTGCGTCCCAGTACGTTTATGAATAAAAGCGGCTTAGCTGTGGCTGCGCTAGCAAATTTCTACCGTATTGCACCTGAAGCTATTTTGATTGCCCACGATGAATTGGACATTACTCCGGGTACGGCACGCTTTAAACAAGGTGGCGGACACGGTGGCCACAACGGCCTGCGTGACATTATTCCAGCCCTTGGCGGCAATCGGGAGTTTCACCGCCTAAGGGTAGGTATTGGACACCCTGGACGCGCTAGTGAAGTCTCAAATTATGTCTTGGCTAAACCCAGTAAAGCCGATCGACAGGCTATCGACGCTATTGTTGATGAAGCTGTGGCTAGCTTGCCACTGCTATTAGCGGGCGATGCGGTCAAGGCCATGACACGCTTGCACAGTGTTGATAGCTCCCAACCTCCCAACTTTTAACGCTGTAGTGACCAGATTAAGGAAAAAACATGGGTATTAAATGTGGCATTGTTGGACTGCCTAATGTGGGCAAATCCACGCTGTTCAATGCGCTCACCGAGGCCGGTATTGACGCGGAAAACTTCCCGTTTTGCACCATCGAGCCTAACGCCGGTGTGGTGCCTATTCCCGACCCTAGGCAGCACAGCATTGCAGCTTTGATCAACCCCGAACGCGAGATTGCCGCCACCATGGAGTTTGTCGACATTGCAGGCCTTGTAGCTGGCGCTTCCAAGGGAGAAGGCTTAGGTAATCAGTTTTTGGCTAATATCCGCGAGACTGATGCCATTGCTCACGTCGTGCGCTGCTTCGAAGATGACAACGTGATTCACGTGGCCAATAAAATTGACCCTACATCAGACATAGAAATCATCAATACAGAGCTTGCACTCGCAGACCTTGAGTCTTGCGAGAAGCAGCTCACCAAGGTGACTCGTACAGCGAAAGGCGGCGATAAAGAATCAATCGCCATGAAGCAGTTGTTAGAGGACAAGCTTTTGCCCCAGCTCAATGAGGCCCAGCCTATTCGAGCGCTGACATTAGACGACAACGAGCAAGCCCTTCTGAGCACCCTTCATCTGCTAACCACTAAGCCCACGCTATATATTGCCAACGTTGCAGAAGACGGGTTTGAGAATAACCCCCACCTCGATACCGTGCAGAGCATCGCTGCCGCCGAAGGCGCTGAGGTTGTTGCCATATGTAACAAGCTAGAATCAGAAATCATTGAACTCGAAGACGACGAGAAACAGGATTTTCTGGCTGAAATGGGCATGGAAGAACCCGGCTTAAATCGGGTGATTCGTGCCGGCTACAAGCTTCTCAATTTACAAACTTACTTCACTGCTGGACCCAAAGAGGTCAGAGCCTGGACCGTGCCAGTTGGCGCCACTGCTCCACAGGGCGCTGGTGTGATTCACACGGACTTCCAAAAAGGTTTTATTCGAGCTGAAGTGATTGGCTATGACGACTTCATCGCACACAAGGGGGAGCAAGGCGCGAAAGATGCCGGGCGCTGGCGCCTTGAGGGCAAGGAGTACATCCTAGCCGATGGCGACGTCATCCACTTCCGATTCAACGTTTAGTAACTGCTACAGGTTGACTTGGAGGCAGCAGTTGTAGAAAATCGCGACCCTCGCAACACACCCTTTGTGGCTACGTAGCTCAGCTGGTTAGAGCACAGCATTCATAATGCTGGGGTCGGTGGTTCAAGTCCACCCGTAGCTACCATTCCTCTCTTAAGTTCTATACGGTCTTGGCTTTCACCTGAGAGACGCGAGTGAGTTGCTCTCTATTTCGCCATTTATCTCGTTTATACTCCGCCGGGCGGCCAGAGATTATGGGCGCTAGATCCTGACTACTTAAAACGCGAGGCTTTAAATTGTCAAAATCTCGACCTGACTTATCTGATAATGGCTGCGCCTCGCAGGCCGAGCAAATACAACGCCTAGAATCCGATGGGTTTTTGCTATTACCCCCCGCCTTGAACGCAGATACGGTCGCGACTCTTTTGGCCGTATCCTGCGAAAGATTACAGGCAATGCGGTCAGCGCTAGGAACAAAAGAGATAGGTATTGGCAGTGCGGCCGGCTACGACGAAATTGTCCAACGCTCCCCCGGACGCTGGGATGTCCCGATAACGCCGCAGGAGTTCGGTGTGGTAGATCGGGACCTGCCCTGGTGGGGACTTATCAGCGCAATACTGGGTGAAGATGCCGAGCACCTCTTCAGCGGGGTAGTGTCTTCTGACCCCGGTAGCCCGGCACAGTATTGGCACACAGATTCCCCCCATGATGCTAAGGAGCACCTGCCAGCACACGCCATCAACGTAATGGTCGCCTTACACGATATCCCGTTGGCAATGGGGCCGACCGAGTGTGCCCGGGGCTCCCACGTTCTTAGCAACCATTTGAGCAATCCGTCTCTGGTGCTCAATGAACTTATCTACCAGCACGTGGGCACAACACCCGAGATTCTGGTTGGGGATACTGAAACTGAGATACCCGAGGCTTGCGCCCAAGCTATGTTCGCGGGCTCATGTCTAATCTTTGATGATCGCTTATTGCATCGCGGCCTGGGCAACCAGTCAGATGACACCCGACACGTAGCCTATTTTTCGTACCGTAAAAGAGGCTACACGGCAAACACTCACTTTGAAGCTACGCGATCAGTGGTTGAAGCAAACCCCTAGCTACCGCCTCTCTATGGCTCAGATACGGTGTTGATAATCACAAATTCACGATACCTTTCAGGCATCGTCCAGTAACCAGTGTACCCCTCAGGTAGGATCAGCGAATCGCCGGTCTTGTATTCGACCTCGGCACTATTATCTGGGCTCAAAATTAAACGCCCCTTTAAAATATGGATATATTCATCATAGGGCAGCCCATCGATACGCACTCTTCCGGGGTCGACATCAAATACATAGGCCGATATTTTTCCCTCGAAAAACAAATGGGAGCTGCTGTTTATAGTGCCTTCCGTTGATATTGCCTCGTCAGACTCTGCCTCAGTGACAACAAGCCCCTGCCCCTCGAGAAAATGCTTGTGTATTGTTATGGGTAATATCGAGTCACTGACAGCATCGGCCCACATCTGATTTGAAAACAGCGCAATAGAGCCGGTAACTAGTAAAGCTACGGCAACCCTTGATTTTGACCATCTGGAATAAGCCATCATTTCCCTCGTATTGGTTCCTTCAGTAACGCGATCTTGCGAGACCAAACCACGCGCCGTATTAGCATACATGCCACTAAGAACCTCCTCGTACCCGCCCAAGCACTTCAGACGCCTAGCTGCTAAACAGGTGCAACAATTTTGAGGTTATCAGTGCTGATCGAGCATCCGCTTTGGATCAAAAACCTGAGTGGCGGCAGCAACTTTCCTGCCACCGCCCCATCTAGTGTGGTCCGATATGAGCCGGCGGGTCTCTGCTAACGGTTTTATTGAATGCTTAGCTCAGCCAATTTGTGTGTATCGAAATAATAGGGCCTGACTTCGCTGATTTTTCCATCCTTAAAATGAAAAACTTCCGTCATAGGCATATTGAAAGGGACGCCAGTCTTATTTTTACCGGCAAACTCAGAAATCACCATGACCATATCGCCAACTTCAGCCATGGCATTGACAGAAAGCTGGAGGTCATCCCAAGTGCTCAATACTTTATCGACTAACCGCATATAACCATCAGGTCCCCTATGCACTCCGGCGTAAGGTAGGCAATCTGCCTCGGTCACAAAAACCTCAGCATGCAAATAAGATTTCATAAGTTCGAAGTCACCGGCAGCCATTGCATCAAACATGGCTTGCACTTTGTCTTTATTTGATTGGGTCATTGTAAGTTCCTTTTCTACCGCCTACTGCCACACAAAAACGATGCTCTCGTGGGGATGGCAACCTCCACAGCGCCCCAGAAGTTCTTCGAGTGGAAGCCCAGTTTCGTGATGAATATTGATAACACTCTTCAGCTAAGGCCCTTCGCAATCTATTACATGTCATATGACATGTAAAGGCCACTCAATCTTATGTTGCTGGAGTCGACACTATGCACTGCCGCTAGGCCCAGAAGGCCTGCCCGCATTCACCCACAGGCACGAGGTCACACCTGAGAACCTATGCAAACTGGTCGACAACTAACCTCAATAAGATTTCAAGGAGGACGACGGTCGGGCTTTCAGCCACCTTTTAGGCCTGATGTGTAACCCATGGGAGGTTTGCTCCAGATAGCGCTTTGATTTTCGCTTACTCTATCCTCTACTTCATTTAGGGAGCAGTAGCTCAGCAAAGGCACCTAAAAGGAAGAGCCTTAATTCTTCGAGTTATTTTTGAGACATTGCGTACACTGGCACGAGCCTGCACAGCATACATAACCCAAGCTCTTAATGAGAAAGAAGACCAACAGATGATTCAATTTGGCGTACTAGGCGCGGCCCGGATAACCCCGGAGGCACTGATCTATCCATGCATAAATGAACCTCTGGCCAATATCAGTGTTATTGCGGCACGGGACAGGCATAGAGCCAATACCTTTGCGGCCGCCCATCACATAGACACCGTGTGCGACAGCTACCTTGATGTTATTAACCACGCAAAGATCAATGCTGTGTACATTCCACTTCATATTCCTGCCCACCATCCGTGGACCATGGCGGCCTTACAGGCAGGCAAACATGTCCTGTGCGAAAAGTCCCTTGCTTGTAACGCGGAAGAGGCGCGAGAAATGAATCAGCGGGCTAAAGATCAAGGGTTGGTGCTAATGGATGCATTCCACTATCGCTACCACCCTTTATTCGCGCGAATGAAAAACATTGTTGCCAGTGGCACGCTGGGTACTATTTCATCGATTGATGCTGCCTTTCACACGCCAGTCACCGATCCAAGTGATATTCGAATGAACTACCACTTGGGCGGGGGCGTCACGATGGATATAGGCTGCTATCCGATTTCCTGGGTTCGGCATTTAACTAATATTGAGCCGACCGTTATTTCGGCGACAGCTGAAGTTGGCCCACCGCAAGTTGACCTTTTTCTAGAAACAAGAATGGAAGCCGGCAACATCGCCATCACCACCTCAGCAGATATGCGGGCGTCGGCATCGTTTAAGGCGGAAGTCACGGTCAGGGGAAGTCTCGGGGAAATGCGCGTCGACAACGTCATTGCACCACAGTTGGGTCACCTTCTAACCCTCAACGTGGGAAAAAAAATAACCCATCAGAGTGTTGATCGCAGGCCTACCTATGCTTATCAACTCGATGCCTTTATCGCGGCAGTTGAGAGAGGTGAACCTCTTTGGACGGATGGCGACGATGCCGTGGCCCAGATGACGGTGATTGACCGGTGTTATGAAGCTGCCGGCTTGCCCAGTCGTGGTCTGAAGCTCTGACCGGCCCCTAAGATTGTGTCTTGCACCAGCAGCCCAGCAATGTAGCGCGCCAAGCAAAAGCAAGCTTCATCAACGGGAGACTGTCCTCACATTCAGCAAAACGCTCGCACCAGTTCGATCATGCTTTATCTAAAACCAAAATGATATTTAGTACCTGAAAAGCCGACACCATCTCCCTGCCAGCTTGCTCAAATACTTACCTGTCCACGATAATACGTTCACCTGCAACGGCTGAACAATTTCTATCAACGAAACTGCCCATCAAACTCAGGCCAACCTTTGCTGCTGCGGCGTCAACCCATTGCAGGGAGGGCATAAAACGGGTGGTTCATGATGCAGAAAGGCTGGCGACCTGCCAGAGCTCTTAGACTCAACAGCTTTTGTAGGATAGGAAAACTCATGAACCTCGTCTTTTTGGTGAACTACGATCTGCCGGCACTGCTGGCGTTAAATCGCATTTTGCCCGCCTGCACGGCACACGACATTCAAATTTTTTACACCCGAAAATCAATCTCAGATTTGTGCCCGGCCCTTAAGCAGCTCGGTGAATTTGAGGTTAAAGCGCTAGAGGCAACGTCAAGCTTAATGAGCTTCCAAAAACTGGGTGCTATCGCCTTGAATGCCATTAATACCGACGACTTTGCCCGATACGCGGCCACGGAGCCCGATGTCGTCGTGAGCATACGGCACATGTCCATTCTTCAGGCACCGGCCATCGCCGTGCCTAAGCTGGCCATGCTCAATTTACACTCAGGTCTTTTGCCGGACTACCAAGGTGTGATGTCTACGTTTAGGGCCCTGTGTCATCACAAAGCAACTATAGGAAGCACCCTTCACATCATCGAAAATGCTGACATCGACAGGGGTCCTGTCATCGCCAGATCACAAACCCCCGCGCAATTTGATCAGTCCTATTTGTGGAACGTCTTGAACTTATACCGTGAGGGCAGTCGAAACGTGATTGAGGCCATTACGCAACTCAAATCCGGGCTGCCACTGATCTCAAAACCCCAGCAAGGCCGAGGCCGGTACTACACGTTTCCTACCGCGACAGAAATTAAAACCGCGCCGGTATCTTTATTCGCCCAAAGCGATGCCGGGCACCTTGATCAATTTCTGAACGACTAACCGTTTAACGCCCTAGCAGTCATTTTACCCAGCTGAGACATGTGCACCTCATCGGGGCCATCGGCAATTCGGGAAAACCTCGCCAAGGTAAACACTTCAGGAATCAGGGTGTCCTGACAAACCCCCATACCGCCATACACCTGCATGGCCCGATCAGCCACCTGCTGCGCCATGTTGGGTGCCACAATTTTGACCATGGAAATATAGGGCCTTGCCGCTTCCATGCCCTGAGTATCCATGACGTGGGCAGCCTGTAACGTTAGCAGTCGGGCCTGCTCAATGTCACAACGACAGCGGGCAATCTCGTGTTGCACGCTGGTCTTTTTAATCAGCTTTTCGCCAAAAGCTACCCGCTCGTCTGCTCGAGCGCACATCAACTCGAGGCAGCGTTGCGCCAAACCCACCAGCCCCATCGCATACTGAAATCGGCCGGGCCCAAGACGGCCCTGAGCAATTTCAAAACCGCAGCCCTCGCCTTTAATCATATTGCTTAACGGCACCCGAACGTTATCGAATAGAAGCTCGGCCTCACCACCGGGAGAGTGCAGATTGTCGAACACTCGTAATTCCCGAACCAGCTTTACCCCGGGGGTATCCCTGGGCACTAAAATCGTGGAGTGCTGGCGGTGACGGTCGTTTTCCGGGTTAGATTTACCCATAACCAACATAATTTTACAGCGCGGATTTATCGCATTAGTGGTCCACCACTTGCGGCCGTTTAACACATATTCATCGCCATCGCGCCTAATTTCCAATTCCATGTTGGTGGCATCGGATGACGCTACCTGGGGCTCTGTCATAGCATAAGCACTGCGAATTTCGCCTGCCAGCAAAGGGTTTAGCCACTGCTCCTGCTGCTCCAGCGTGCCGTATTTAGCCAGCACTTCCATATTGCCCCGATCGGGGGCATTGCAGTTGAAAACTGCCTGAGCCCAAATCACCTTGCTCATAGTTTCAAACAACGGGGCTATTTCAACGTTGGTAAGGCCAGGACTCCAAGGCTGGTATTCATGGGGCAGGAACAGATTCCACAAACCCTCGTCCTTCGCCTTTGCCCGCAGTTCGTCAAACCAAGGAGGCGTTTGCCAAAGATTGTCCTGATTCAGTGTCCAAGTATTCCAGTCATGCTCACGAGGGTATATGTGAGCCTCCATGAACGCTTGAAGTTGCGCGTTGATGAGTGACACTTTTTCGTTGACTTCAAATCCCATACTCACAAACCTCAGTTGTTGTAGCTATCAGCCAATCGGCTTACCACTTGGTAAAACTCTCCGATGGTGTCCTGCACGATGTCGGCAGCACTTTTAACTTCATCAATGCGCCCTGCCACCTGACCCGACAGTGGAATCGCCGCCTCCATATCACCCCCGAAGTAGAGATCGGGTATCTTCGCCATGTGCTCCATAATATTAAACGCACCCATGGGCTCTAGCATTGTAGTCCGTTCCGTACGCAACGCCCGCAAAGCCGGACGGGATTGCTGGTTTAGAAACACGGTACCGGTCTCTTTTGCCGCAACCACGGCCTGCTTCCAATTGTCGTGCACCGGCGAGTCAGCGCAGCTAAGCATTCGAGTTCCCATTTGCACACCCTCAGCACCCATGGCAAAGGCACCGGCCATAGACAAGCCGTCACACATACCCCCAGCGGCAATAATAGGAAGATCTGTTCGCGAACGAATGAGCGGCAACAGCACCATAGTCGACACCGGGCTTGGATTTTTAAATCCGCCGCCTTCACCTCCTTCAACCACAAGACCATCCACACCACAGTCGATGGCTTTCAGCGCCATATCGAGGGTTGGCACCACGTGAAACACTTTGATGCCCGCCTCTTGAAAAGCCGTTGTACAAACATTGGGGCTGCCCGATGAGGTGGTCACAAACTTAATATTTTGCTTAATCACAAAGTCCACAATGTCGGTACCCTTAACGTAAGACAAAGCGACGTTCATGCCAAAAGGCTTGTCAGTGAGGTCGCGCATTTTTGCGACCTCGTTACGAATATTGTCGAACTCACCCGAGGCGGTTTCGATAACCCCCATGCCGCCAGCATTACTCACGGCTGAGGCCAGCTGGGCCCGTGCAATCCAGCCCATAGGGGCCTGTATGATGGGGTAGTCCGTGCCGGTCATTGCCGTCACACGATTTTTAATAGGCACTGCTTTGGTCATGTTTTACCTCAACACCATTGGAATTTAATTAACCCAGTGAAAGCATGGCTTCCACTCCAGTGCCTTGCAGCAGCAAATCGACCGAGGTGCGATCTGCGTCGCTCAAGGCTCGGTAGCGCTCGTTAGTCCACCTAAGACACTTAGCTTGATACGGGAACGTCTGCTGAGTCCAGCGAGCACCATCAATTTCAGACTCCCAAGTCTTGTCACCGGCTTGCACAGCCTGGGCGTTGGCCAGCTGCACGGGAGCATAGACGCGCCCTATTTCCTGCATCAAGTCGCGTAAGCTTTCAGGCTGCTCGTTCAGCTTGATCCAGTCCTGAGCCTCGGGCTCATGCCCGCTCTGGTCGTCCATATGATCAACCCAGGCTACCGTCCGCGGGGACACTTCATGGGCAATGGCTCTAGGCGTAGGGTCAAAACCCACCAACTGGGTGAGCTGACCATAAAGGCCGAAGTCTCCGGCGCCAGGGCGGTTCCCCAGCATAAACTTCTGATGAGCCAAATGATTTTCCATAGCGGCCAAAAATCGTCGATAACTGGCATCAATCACCGGTGCTGTGGTGTCGTTAGAACCAACCACATAAAGACGACTAATCTGGCGTTCTGCCACCCACTGTTTGAGCTGGTCATGGCCATCTTTGGGCAGACTTACGTCAAAGCTATAGGGCAACAGCGTGCCTGCGTTGTCCGCATCTAACTTGGGATACCAGCGATAGTGAAACATGTACTTGGTGCACCACTCGTCAGCAAAGTCCTCAATCAGGTAATCAATAAACGCGAGTGCTGGGTCTTCAGGCAGTACCGAGCGACTAGGAACCATTTCCTCGAGGCGGCGGATAATCGGCGTAGAGTCGGTTACGGCACGAAGTCCGTCCTCTTCCTCAAACAGGAACGTAGGCAGAAGACCTGGCCTGGGCTTCTCAACTCCCAACGCGTCGCACACTTGCTCGGGCTGTCCCCAGGTAATTGCGTAAGGCAGGCGCCGGTAGCGCAAGAGCGCCAACATTTTTTGGGTATAGGGGGAGCCTGTGCCCCCGACTAAACGAATTGGTTGCTGTTGCGCCATATTCACCCTCACATGGTCTTCACTGAATTTGTTAGTCTGTTTTACGCGTGATCCGGGTGCATATATTGACATAAATACTGCCATTATGTAACTTTCCCGTGCACTATTTTCGACAGCCACGCTCACACGCCACCGCGAAAGAAAGGAGTACGCCATGTACAGAGGCGACTATAAACTGATCGGCAGCGAAATGAGCTTTTTTACGCGCAAGCTGGAAGCCCAGCTGCGATTCCAGCAGATACCCTGGCATTATTTGTTTAAAACCGAAGAGCGCAGGACCGCCCTAGAAACAAAAGCGGGTACCCACTTCGTCCCCCTACTGATGACCCCTGACAAGTGGCTTATTCACGACACCATTTCAATAGGACCAATGCTCAACGAGCGCTTCAAAGAGCGCGAGGTTATCCCTGAAACACCACTTCAGCGTGCCTGCTGCTTCATTTTAGAAGACGCTTTCAATCACTGGCTAGGCCGGGTTTGCGTGCATTCTCGCTGGTGCTATCCCAGTAACGTGGCCTGGGTCGGCCCTCGTTTAGGGGCCAACATGACGCTTGATAGGTCCATTGATGTGCCATTTTCTGAGGTAGAGCTGGAGCAACTCGGCCCAATAGGGCCAATGATGTACGAGAGCTTTGGCAAAGGGGTTTGCGAAGTCAATGGTGTGGGGCCTGATCAGGCTGCCGCCGTAAAAAGCGATTTCAAAAAACTTTTGCAAGCTTTAGCCCAGCACTTTTCCAGCAACGCGTTCCTACTGGGTGACCGGCCTTGTCTTGCCGATTTTGCATTGGCGGGAGCCAGTAAAGCGCACTTTATCTGTGATCCAGAACCGAGAAGCTGGCTGGGAGAACACGGTGACATGTTGCTGGAATATACAGAACGCTTTTTTGGCAACTGGCCGAGTGATATCCCGCTCTGGCCTGCCGATGACAAGGTGCCGGACAGCTTGCCCGTCGTGCTGGACTACCTCCAAGACAGCTACTATCAGTCGGCACCAGCCAATATTACAGCTGGCCTTGCCGGGGAGAAATATTACGCGTTCGATTACGGCTTTGGTGCGACACGGGCGCGCACTCAAAAACGTTTAAATGTGGCGAGACTTCATGTGCAGGATGAGCTTCAGCGCATAGGCTCTAGTGGCGACGCTGCAACTCTAGCGCTATTTGCCAATCGCGGTATTCTCGAACACTATCTTAACTAAGCGCAGAATAACCCCCCATTATTCGACAAGCGGCCCAGCGCCAAACTCTCACGCTAGCAAAGGCAATGATCATGTCCATCCGGTTAAAAATTTGGTCAGCTCCAGTTCTGTTCTACATCAGTTTTTTTAGCTGGTACACCGACTTTGGCGGTCCGCTGAGCGACTCAGAAATTGATCAATACGTAGCCACCATGAACAATAATGGTAGGCCCGCGGAGGTAATCGCTTTTATGACAGCCTTCGCCCAACAAGACACCGGACGTCAGTTTCTGATGGTGAACAATATTGACATGAACGAAAATCCACCCGATGTCGAAGGCGCCGAACCCGGCGAAAGTGCCGCTGATCTCATTGGGCGTTACATGTCGCACATGATACCTGCGTTACTTGCTCGGGCCTGCCATCCTATATTAATAGGCTCTGCAGTCTACTCATCAATGGATCTTGTAGGCATCGAGGGGGCAGAAAACTGGGACCAGGCCGCGTTATTTCGTTATAAAAGCCGCCGCGCGTTCCTTGAAATTGTGACTAACCCGGCCTTCAATGGAAAACACCAGTTCAAAACTGCGGCCCTCGAAAAAACGATCGCTTTTCCTATAGAAACCAGCCTGTACCTTAGCGATCCCAGACTACTTCTTGCGCTTGTTTTGCTGGCGCTAACCGCACTGATCGAGAACGTCATAATGTCCAAACGCCGGGCAACAGGTCACACTTGAGCAACTGCGACGGTGGGGCGAAGAGCCTCCCCACCCTTAATTCTGAGAATCATTTACGATAGAAGCGTGCTGTGGGACATGTCCATAGCAATAGCTGGCTCTCGGTGTTCTGCACCTTTTTCAACGCCAGTATAAAACCGTGAGCACCCACAACAAGGAACGAACAATGATCGAAGCGTTATTTTCCATGCAGGACAAAATTTGCGTTGTCACTGGCGGTAGCCGTGGCCTAGGAGCCTCTATGACTCAAGGGTTTCTTGAGGCGGGAGCGAAGCGCGTCTACATCACTGCACGCAAAGCCAAAGCCTGCATCGACGCCGCAGAAGAACTGAGTCAATACGGTGAATGTATTGCCCTCCCCTGTGACCTCTCCACCTCCGAAGGTATGCAGACACTGGTTACCGAACTCATGTCTCGGGAACAGCATCTTGATGTATTGGTGAACAATGCTGGCGCCGGTTGGGGTGCAAATTTTGGCCAGTTCCCAGAGAAAGGGTGGGACAAGGTAATGGATATCAATGTCAAAAGCCCTTTCTTCTTAGTGCAGGCTTTGGCTCCCCTGTTGAAAAAGAATGCCAGCGCTGAGCACACCGCCAGTATCATCAACATAGGTTCGATTGCCGGCATAGTAGGAAGCGCCCTCGACAACTTTAGTTATGCCACTTCAAAAACCGCCATTCATCAGCTCACGCGTATACTCTCAACGGAACTGGCCAGCGACCACATCCGTGTTAATGCCATCGCACCCGGCCGCTTTTATTCAAAAATGACCGAGTTTTTGAGTAATGATCAGGACGCCTTCGAGGAGGAGTTGCAGACAATCCCTATGCGTCGCTGGGGTGAGGCGCGTGATATCGCCGGAGTTGCCATTATGCTGGCTTCACCCGCGGGTGCCTTTATTACCGGCCAGATCATTCCAGTTGACGGCGGAACGTCAGTGATCAATTAATCCAGCGAGCCCAGCGGACATGTCTGCGTTTACATAGACACTACTAACCGGAGTGTTGCGCTCTGGCCCAATGTTTCAAGCATCGCTGACAGGGTTGAGCGTTTTAATCGTCATACCGCCATTGCCAGTCGCCGCATGGTAGCCACCCTTTGGGTTGCAAAAAAACACCTCTACCAGTCAGGACCCAAGGGGTGGCAGTTATTGCTCAGAGCAGCGATTCACATCAACGCACTAAAGCTCCATGGCAGCAGCACCCCACCAAGCTAACGAATAAAATCGCTTGCTATTAATACTGTACATATATACAGTTACTGCATTCCTAAACCCACACACGAGGTGATTTGTGGCCGTAGTAGCAATGTGGAAATGTGATCGGGACGAAGCAATGTTCGATAGCAAAAAAGACGCTGATGCCCACGACAAAATGCTGGAGCTGGCAGACGGCTTTCGCACACTTTTTGAGACTCAGGTCGAAGGCATCAGTGAACAAGATGCCGAGAATATCGGGCTGCTGCTCTCTATGAATAAACACGTCCTTATTGCCGCCTGTAAAGGCAATCCGGATTTATTGGGTGGTATTGGTCAAGACAACGAAGAAGAAACGGCATCTAACATCACACCGCTAACAGCCAAGGCATAGCGGTGAAGCACTAGGCCGGGCAGTCTGAACCTGAAGGCAGGACCTCTCGGTAACAATGCTCCACACCCAAAGCATTCAACTCAGATAGGGTCAGCTCCCGCCAAGCGCCATGGTGCAACTTTGGGTCAAGGGATAAAGCGCCAATCGACAGTCGGTGCAGGTTCAGCACACGATTGTTGAAATAGCCGAACATGCGCTTAATTTGGTGATATCGACCCTCGACCAGATCTACCTCGACCTCAAAATCAGAAAGCCTTCGAATTTCAGCTGGGCGAGTGGTGATGTTTTCAAATGCAAAATACAAACCGGCGGCAAACGCCTCGCGGTAATCCGATCTGAAGGGTTGTTCCAGCTGCACCCTATAGGTTTTAACAACCCCTTTCTGCGGGCTGGAAACACCCCGCGACCAGCGCCCGTCATTGGTAAGCAGTAGTAATCCAGTGGAATTAAAATCCAAGCGACCGACAATATGCAGCGACTTTGCATAGGGGGCCGACACCAGGTCGAGGACCGTAGAGTGCTGCTCATCACATGTGGCACTGACCATCCCCGGCGGCTTGTTCAGCATAATGTACCGGGGCTGCTCAGCCTGTAGAACCCTCTGGTCTAGTACCACGTGTGTAAACGGTCCTACTACCTGGCTGATTGATTCCGCCGCCAATCCGTCCAACAAGATTCGGCCCTGAGCCAGCAGTTGGTGCACATGACTGCGTTTTATGCCCTCACGGGAGACGATGAAGCGATCGAGTCTTGAACGTTGCGATTTCATTGTGCGCAAGGTTAGCACCTACCTCGTCAAGGGTTTCCTAGAGCCTGCGTCAGACTGTTCGCAACGACAGCCGCTTGCCCGAAAGTCATATTGTGATTCGCATCTTCGATCGTAATAAGTTTTAGCTGGGGTAAGTCTTTGGCCATTTGCACGGCTCCAGAATAAGGAACAATTTTATCCGCAGTCCCCCAAATGGCGGTGACCGGAATATCTGTTTTACCCAAAATTTTATAACGCTCAGAAAGATCGCCCATAGGGAAGTTGCGTAACGTAGACAGCATCGCGTCTGTGTACCCTTCGTAAATGGCCTGCGCCTCAAATTTTGGGAGCATGTCTTCCGGAGCCCTACCTGCGCGCACTTCCGCCTCAATGCCTGCGTACGCATATTGCTTGCCCACAAGGGTGGAGAGCCACTCGCCCAATACTGGCGCGGCCATTATCGAGAGAGAACCGTTATCAGGCATATAGCCCGCAGGGGCTATCAACACCAGCTGTTTAATCTGTTCGGGGTTGGAAGCGCTGTAATCGACCACGTTGGCACCGCCCATCGAGTAGCCCACCAAGGTCAGAGGGGTTGCAAGTTTCAAGCCTGCGATTAGTGACGTTAACTCACTTTGGTACAGCGCAGAATCGTAGGCCACCTCAGGACGATCGGAAAAACCACGACCAAAATGATCGTAAGTGATCACCTGATAGCCCGCGTCCAGCAAATAGGGCGTGACTTGCTCCCACACAAACTTAGGGGTACTAAAACCATGAACCAAAATAATGCTTGGCGCCTCACGATCACCCTCGCGCGTGTATGACAAAACACCCTGCTCAGTCTGCAGATATAAACCACCCAATTCTTCGCGCGCTGCATCGTCTAACTCCCTCAATCCAGAACGCGCAATAACATAGGCCGCCACTGCAATGATCAATAAAATAACGACAGTCCACGCAAGATATTTCGAAAACCGACCCATTGCAGAGCTCCACTGAGACCGAGGCTGAAAGCGTAGCACAGTACCCACGCCAAGCTCAGACGGCAAATGCATAAGCTACCGACTCAACTATCCTAGCGGCCTCCAGCCTCACACAAAGGCCAAGGGCGTCCTTCTCAGCCCCTTTCTGGTTGCCTGCTGACTACTGGGGGCAACCCGGCAAGGTGTTGCATTTCTCCAATAAGAAAGCCACTGCGCCATGGGTCAAGGGACAGCAAGGACGCTGATTGATCGTTGGCATAGGAACCAGAGAATCCATGCTTTTCAAAGGGAGCCGTTCCACTTTTAGGGGAGCGTTACTGGTCCCTGAAAGCTGCGCATGCCTGAGCCGAAATAGAAAAAGGCAACGGTTGGCGAGGGCAATGTGACTATCCACGGCGCTTGCAACTCAACCGTTCTCAAACGACCCTTATCGGGCAAGGGCAGATCTTCGTCATGCTCTGCGTTCCCCACCACTTCGACAAAGTCACCCTCTGGCAAACTCATAATCGTCAAGATGCGGCCCGCCTCATAACCCACTACGTGAGACTTGTTAACCTCAATTTGTATCATTCCATCGGAATGTACAAATGGCTCGCCCGGTATCGCCACATGCATAAACGGCCTCCCAGCGATGTGACGTTCTCGTACCGGCTTTCCCTCACCATTGGGTGAATATCTAAACAATGCAGCATCCATAGACGCGTCGCCCAAACCTACACCGCGAAAAGCCTTATCCAGTTTTTTTAACAGCAAATCGTAATCCTGCTGCGTAGCCGGCTCAACACTCATCCATACGCGTCCGGTGGCAACCTCGACAACCTCCATAAACGAGTGACGACCGTACGGAACCGCTATGCCACCTTGTTGTAACTGTTTTTGCATAAGAGACTGCAAAGACTTCACTGCGATTCCTTCAATTTCTTATAATCCGAAGACAAACCACCATTTGTTAGTTGGGGGTATAAACGTACTCGTCACCTTCAACAAATTTCTCCGCCAGCGTCTTATCAACCATCACGGCAAATTGCGAGATCGATTCATACAACGGCCCCCTAGAGCTGGCTTGGTGTGCCGCCAGCAGCGCACTCAACTCATTGAGTTTGTCGCTGCGGCTCGCAGCAAGATTGATGTGCTCAGTAGGATCATCCGATAGGTTATATAACCATTGTTGCAGCCCATCGGTGGGCCGATCGTTAACCTGTAGCTTCCAGTCACCGTGGCGCACCACCTGGTAGTGCCCGTTTTGCCAGAACAAGGTGTCACGATTCCAGTCGTCTGCCCCCTCGCCTGTAGCCAACGGCAACAGATCTACCCCGTCAATAACGACCCCTTCGGGCTCTGAAGCACCGGCTGCGGCAGCCAGAGTGGGCATCACATCGATGTGGGCAACGGGCTCATTCACAGAAATACCGGGGGCGATTTTAGCGGGCCATCTCACGAATAACGGCACCCGCAGGCCACCCTCAAACATGGTGATTTTAAAGCCGCGGAACGGGCTGTTCACTTCAGGGATACCAATATAACCTGCACCGCCGTTATCACTAGTGAATACCACTACCGTGTTGTTTGCGATGCCCTCCTCCTCCAGCGTGTCTAGAATGCGGCCCACACTGCGGTCAACCGCGCGAATCATGCCCGCATATACCCGTTTGCGATGAGGCTCAATACCCTCAAGGGCATCAAAGTCCTCACGGGTGGCTTGCAATGGCGTGTGAGGCCCCCAGTGGGCAAGGTAAAGAAAGAAGGGGCGGTTCTTATTGGCCTTAATGACCTTAATCGATTCGTCGGTCCAATAATCCGTCAGATAGCCACCGGGCTTAAATTTGTCGGCTTCGCCAGAGTTATAAGTCGCCGAGAACCCCATACCCGCCCAGAGAAATTTGTCGATGGGGTCAAAGGAAACCTTTGCGTTAACCACATTAGGATCGTTTTCCGGCAAATACATACCGCTTTGCATCAGCAGGCTGTCATCAAAGCCTTGCTCATGAGGTGCCATACCATTTTCGCGACCGAGGTGCCATTTACCAATATGGGCCGTGTAATAGCCCTTCGCTTTAAGCGTTTCTGCGATGGTCACCTCTGAAGCCGGCAACCCTTTGCGCTCATAAGGCGGCTGGCTTTCTTCTAGGGCCTGATCGTACAGAGAGGGAGGCAAACCGCTATCCATGCTTTTGCTAACGGCAGACACCAGCTTGATCATACCGGCAGGTGTGGGGGTGAACTCGAAGCCGGTGCGGGTTGGATAGCGACCGGTCATCATCATCGCTCGCGATGGCGCACAGGTACTGGCACCGGAATAGGATTGCGTAAAAACCGCCCCTTCAGCGGCTAAACGGTCGATGCTGGGTGTTTGCATGCCGCTCACACCACCGCCGAAAGTGGAAATATCGTTATAGCCCAGATCATCCGCCACAATAAGGACAATATTAGGCGGTCGCTCTCCCTCCGATGCCGCTGGCGCTATAGGCCCTTCCTGCCAAGGAATTTCCCGGTTGGGGGCCACATCAGCATATCTCTGGCTCGTCGTATATTTTACCAGTGCGATCAGAATGTCTGCTCGCTTGGACCAAGCGATACCGCCAACGACCGTGGCGACAACCACAAAAGAAATAAGGAGTTTTTTCATCGGGACACGCCCTCCACCCACTGACCCTTAAAGCCGGACGTTTCGATATTGAGTTGACCTGCCAACCCAGCAGTGCGGTGCACACTAATTTCCCGAAATTCCTTTGACTGCATTACCTCTAGCATGACCTGACGTGAGGGCCAGACCGCCAGCCCTACCACATCCCACAACTCTTCTATCTCACCCAAGGCCAAGCGTTGCACGTCACCCTCGAACCCAATGCCACCGCCAATACCATGCAGTAATTTCTTGACGCCAGCTTCATACAGTTCGTAAGCCTCACGTCCGGTGAGATGGGTTTCTCGGCCATCCTTATACTCAGCTTTTGCCTTGAACTTGATGAGATTAACCATGCAGATTGGGCCCTCGGCGCCGGGCTCAAGAAAGCCCTGTATCTGCTGTTCGTTGGGGTAAACTTTGTTGACGAATTCCATTGCTATTCCCTCTTCTCGCATTAATTAGCGCTAGGCCAAAGCCAGCTGCAATAACGTCGCGCCAAGCGCTAACAACAGGCCGACTGTTATCCGTGGTGAGGCGTACAGCGCCACACGCTTTTGCATCGGGAAAGCAAAGGTTTGCTTCATTGCAGCAATCTTATATTTGTGGATCTTGGCAAACTCGGCATCTGCAAACGACAAGAGAATCACATCCCGGCGCGAGCGATAACGCACAAGCCCAGCCATATGCCACCCGGGATTTTCCGGCGTGTTCCAAGCATCCAAATAACCACCCACGGCTTGCCCCGCTATGACGGGATGTCCTGCTCTGCGTAATATCTTGCCCATAAACGGCTGAGTGTATTCAGTGAGCAGCGCAGAAGCCTTGATGTCCTGTCCTGTGTCCGGGTGAGTCACCGGTGAGGCGTTAAATTTAACAAGGTTAACCATGATGAACTCCTTGCCATCATCTTCCTCCATAAACCTGCGAAGCGTGGCAACCTCTCCCGTACTCAAGCCGTTTTCGGCGCTTTCCTGAAAGACCTCTGAGAAATGGGAAATTTCCTCTGGAGTCAGCGGCCTCCTTAACCCGTCATACCAAAGACGAAATGCCAGATAAACGACCAAGGCTATTACCCAAATTGTCATCATGACTTAGCTGCTCCGCGCCACTTCCGAATACTCTCTAAACCTGTGGGACCAACTCTGGCCCGCACCTGTGCTGTAAAAACCGCCACCGTTTCGTCCCCCGTAACTACTTTGCGTTGGCGAAAAACTTCATCCTCTTGCCCCTGGGCTCTGGCACTTTGTGTGCCTCGGGCAAGGTGCAGAGCCTATTCATATGCGTAGTACTGCCGTCGGCATACTCCCACACCAACTGCTCACCCGAAGGCTCTTGATGAAGGTAACGCTTAACCACTAATGGCCCCCAACCAAAAGCATGAAAGTCCAACACACCGTCATTCCAAATCATGCTGGCTGAGGAACGCATGCAGTAATCGTTATCGCCAATACTGAACAACACCGACCCTTCGGTATCGTTCGTATTGAGACCCGCCGTACTGTTAGGGCCATAGTCGTGGATAACTCCGCTGGTAGTCACTACGACACGGCTACCGCACTGCTCCACCCTTTCCACATGGCCCACATGGCCACCCTGCACCCCAATCCAGAGACCTCGGATATCGTCGGCACCGTCAGGTAGTGGCTCGGTACACTGAGCCAAAATAGGCAAGGGGAAATGGGTGTAGCCACAATTGGGGGTATTGCCTTTGGGTATATCGGCCGCCAGTAGCCCACTGCCGTCAAGCTCGGGCAAATCGCAGTAATTGAGAACGCTACCGTCTCCCTGCAAAGTCGCCGGATCGGTAGTCAGCGGCGGCCTAGACGAAAAATATCCAAGCCAGAAAACAAAAAGCAAAAAGCAAACAATGACACCTAGCAGCACAAAAAAAAGTTTCTTTTTCATAAGAACCGCGCCTCCCTAAAGCCTTGAGCATTTAAGTTCCATGAAACCATCCCTAAATGCGGCATACTAACCGGCCACTAGCGCGTCGGCTGTGGGCCCGAACAAGGTTGTCTTAAGCGTACTAAAAATTCCAGGTTCCTTGGTGCCCAATTCTCGAGCCATGGCCTTGGCCTGCGTCAAGAGCTCTTCTGCCGACGCTTGCCCATCAGCAATACCCGCTACCATCGCCTCATCTGCCGCGTAACGCTTTCCCGTTAATACCGCATCACGGGTGGTACTAGCCGGCAGTTTGGCCCGTAAAATACCCATCATAGCGGGTGGAATAGGCACGCCCACGTCAACCTCGGAAACTGAAAACCATCCACGGTCTTGACGCATAATGCGGTAATCGCAGGACAGCGCCAAAAATGCGCCCGCAGCAAAAGCATGACCATTAATGGCCGCAACAGTTGGACACGGCAATACCAATAGTCGCTGATGAACTTCCCCCATCCGCCGACCAAACCCCTTCATTTCATCAGGAGTCAGGGTCATTACCTTTTCAAGATTTAGTCCATTGCAGAAAAACTTGCCCGCGCCAGTAAGCACCAACGAGGCACCGCGGTCACAATCATCTTCAACCTCCCCCAAAATTTCCAGCATGCGCTGCTGCCAATCAGGGCAAATGGTGCTGGACTCCTCGTCCATGGTAATAAGATGGAGACCGTCCTCGTTAGCGTAGTCAATCATACTTTTTCATTCTCTCCACATACTTGTGAAATAACGAAGACCCTTGAGTTTCGTTGGCAAGTCACAGTCATATCGCTTGCTGTAGTGGTTCACCTAAGTCCAACAAAACCTCTATAGATTCACGCAACGAATACCAACAAGAAAATCAGTTGCCTGACAACATTTTAATGGTCACGCCCTTGGGGCTTCTCACTCGATTGCCACCCTGCCGTCGCGCTAAACAACGGCGTTAGGGACCGCACAACCTTCGGAAAATCCCCGTGCCGATTATTATGGCAGTTAATATGTCATAAAAATGCAGTCAGGAAAAGAAAAGATAGGCTAAAAAACCCACCCAAAAATACAGGGTTTTTATGTTTGGCTTGGGGGTATTACAACCACACCTCAAGATTATCTGCTCGGCCTATCAAGCGATCGAGTTCGACCGACAGCATGTCTTGCATGCCGCAGGCCTGCAGCATTTGCTTCACCGATGCCTGCTCAGCTAAAGGCAGGCCAGCATAAATAGCCTG
>ENA-ORDA01000151-ORDA01000151.1-marine-metagenome-genome-assembly--contig:-NODE-151-length-70636-cov-6.187488_pt1 | contig 70636 bp, 59 predicted proteins | sample MGYA00237778_ERZ508506 | MGnify/ENA primary metagenome ERZ508506 (study PRJEB26177, sample SAMN06267891) | marine metagenome | isolation source: Monterey Bay, California, USA | place: Pacific...
ATTTTATTAATATCTTCCGATAGATTTAACCATAACATTATCGGCACAAAAAGAACCAATATATAAAATGATCTCCATAATAAATCGAAATACACATTTCCAATTATAGGAATATAATTGCTCAAACTATAGATTACAGCAAGTAATACTAATGGTTTAGCTTTGATCGGAGATGTTACAGTTAATGGTGCACTTAACTTTAATACAGACGGTGATATTACCACAGCTACAAATATTTTTAAATTTGCTAGCACTGCACCAGCGGTCACAACTGCTACAGATTTAAGGAAAATAATTGGAAATTGTCACAGAGGAATGACAGGCACAACCGAATTTTATTTTCCTGTAGGTGTAGATAGTAAATATAGACCTATAAAATTAACTCCTACAGCTGGTGGTACTGAAACCGTTTTTAAAGTGCAATATGTTGATTCCAGATCTACTGCTGCTGCTGGTGCTTCACTTGCAAATGGTGGAGGAGTAACTGGTGGTCTAGACCATATTAGTGGTTGGTATGATCCAGATAATGACCCCACCGCAACACCTCTACCACCAAATCCAGGTAGTACGCCTCCTTCAGGTGGATATCATTGGATAATTGAAAGAGACAATACAGATAAAGATGCAGTTTTATTTATTGAATGGACTGATGAAGATACTTGGGGAACCAATGGAAATCAAATGAATACAGATATTGCTCCATTAGTATTTGCTAGATACAATGGTGCAAATTGGGAAGAGGTGTCCTCAACTCCTGTGGGTTTATTTAGTGCTGGAACTTTAGAATCGGATCCACTCGCAGATTTTGAAGATAATCCTTTTCATGTCACTCTTGGATCAACTGATGAATCTCTTTACCTCCCAATTGATTTAGTTTCTTTTACTGGTGAATGTATTAACAACCAAACTAATATAGAATTTGTAGTAGCTTCTCAAGTAAATAACGAATATTTTACTATTAAAAGAAGCGAAGATCTTACTGAATGGCAAGAGGTGGGTAATGTAAATGGTGGTGGAACAACTAATGAAGAAATTACTTATAATTGGACGGATGATAATCCTAACTCTGGTATTAGCTATTATAAATTGTTTCAAACCGATATTGATGGTGCATCTAAATCTTTTGAACCAATTGCAGTAAATTGTGAAAATACCATGCTGGGTTATAATGTTTATCCTAACCCAACAAATAAATTGCTTTCTTTAGATTTATATCTAGAAAACTACCAGGGAGATAATGTTTATATAGTTCTAAAAGATTTGAAAGGTTTAGTAGTAAGAAAATACCCACTTGATTTAAACAGAGGTTTCAATCATTTTGACTACGATTTAAGCGAAATCCCTAATGGTGTTTATTTAATAAACTATGAGGGTACTACGGAATATATTCCTCAAAAAAGAATTGTTAAATTATAACTCTACTATTCTTTAAATAGTTTTTTTTTTAATTAGAAATAGCCTCTTGGCATTATTGTCTTTCATACCTTTATTGCCTTACTAAATAATTTTTCTTTTGTTTTGATATTCTAATCTATTGGTTGTTGCAATCTTAATTATTACTTATTTACGTCTATTTAATAGTTTATTTTATAAATATTTGAAGTTTATTACTAAGTGTGTGTAAAACAATAAGTGTATATTAGCAATTAATGAATTGGAATAACTTTGATAACATCTCAAGCTTAGAAGATAGTTTACTAAGCTCAATTGAAAGAGATTTAGGAATTGAAACAAAGACAAGTGATCAAGTACTGGTCTTACTTTCTGGTGGTTTAACTCCTTTATCCCTATACAAAAGATTTAAAGAAATCACTAGTGTTGATTGGTCAAAAGTTAAATTTGGATTGGTAGACGAAAGATGGGTAAGTATTGATTCCAATGAAAGTAATTTTTACAATATTTCTAAAGCCTTAGGAAAAGATATTATAAGCAAAGCTACACTGACCTCCCTTGTTTATGATTTAAACAATGAAGAGATTAATTTATCCGAAGCTAAAAGTGAAAATTTAAGTTTTTTAAACCAAAAGGCAATTGTACTTCTAGGAATGGGTTTAGGTGGCAATATTGCTTCATTATTTCCTAAAACTTCTCAAACAGACGATGCACTATCTCAAATTCACCCTGATATTTCTTTAAATCTGTCTCATTCAAATCCAGAGAAAAGAATAACACATAATTTAAAGTCTATTTTAAATACTAAAAAAATAGTTTTATTTGTTCAAGGATTGGATAAGAAAAAAGTTTTAAAAGATGCAAAAAAAGAACTGCTTCCAATTAGCTACATATTAAACACTTTTTCAACTCAAGTTGATGTTTTTTGGACTAAATAAATGATTTTCTTTTTACTATCTAATTATTTTTTTTTAAAACGGATTCTTATTCGTTTAATAGATAGTATTATTAATTATAAATTAACTTCAAAAACTATTACATCTACTCCCATTTTATTTAAAAATTTAAATAACTTTAAAAATGTATTATATTTAATAATTGACAATGTTACAACTTCAAATGTTATTAATTTAAATATTATTAAAAGTTGATTTTCATGTTAATTTCTAGCATTAATAAACCTTACATAAGTAATTTTAAACTTAAAATTTTTTCTATATATAGTTTATTTATTCCCTCTTATAATTTAAGTGATGTTAAGTATTCTATTTTATCCAAAATAAAACATATATGATATTAATAGCAGAAAGTGGATCTACAAAAACGGATTGGGTTCTTGTTAACGATAATAAAGAAATAACAATGTTTAAAACTATGGGTTTTAACCCATTTTTTCATTCAAGTGAATTTATTGCAGAAGAAATTCAAAATAATAAAGAATTTTATGAAGCTTCTAAAAATGTAGATAAATTGTATTTCTATGGAGCTGGCTGTTCTAGCGTTGAAATGAATAATATTGTTAAGTTAGGACTAAATAAAATATATCCAAATTCAGCTGTCATAGTAGATCATGATTTATTAGCATGTGCTTTATCTACCTATCAAGGTGAACCTTCCATTTCTTGTATACTAGGAACTGGCTCTAATTCATGTTATTTTGATGGGAAAGTTCTAAGAGAAGAAGTTCCCGCTATTGCTTATGTATTAGGAGATGAAGGCTCTGGGTCCTTTTATGGTAAAAAGCTTTTAAGAGATTATTTATATAACCAGTTGCCCGAATCTATATCTAAGGATTTTGAAAGCCAATTTGGAAATGCAAAAGCAGATATTTTTGAAAATGTATATATGAAGCCTCATGCCAACGTATATCTTGCTTCCTTCATGAAGTTTATAAACAGACACTATCACCATGAATATGTGGTAAATATGATTCAACATGGCATGAATGAATTTATGAAAATCCATGTTTGCTGTTATCCTGAACACAAGTCTGTTAAAACACATTTTATAGGTTCTATTAGTAAAATTTTTGAAAGAGAGTTAATTCAAGCAGCTAAAAATAATGGTGTAATACTTGGAGAAATAATTCAAAAGCCAGTAGATAACCTAGTTAATTATCATTTAAACCATATTAAAGAGTCGTAAGCTTTTATAATGCTTTTTAAATTAGTAAATTAAAGATTAAATAATTGTATGAATTTCTTTAATCATTCATTAAAAGTATCCTGTTTATTAATTCTTTTTTGTTGCAGTTTTTCAAAAAAAAACATTGCTCAAAATGATGTTCCCATTTCTAAAAAATTAAATGTTTTATTCATAATTGCAGATGATTTAAATTGTGATATCGGGGTTTATGGCAATAAAATAGTAAAAACCCCAAATATTGATCAACTTGCTCAAAATGGTACTTTATTTCAAAATGCACATTGCCAATATCCGCTATGTGGTCCCTCAAGAGCTTCGTTTATGACTGGTATGTATACCAATCAAACCAAGATGACCAAAAATAATGTCTTTTTAAGAAGTACTGTTCCAGATGTAACAACAATAGGACAAAGATTTAGAGAACAAGGTTACCAATCTGTAAGAATTGGTAAAATATTTCATTATGATAATCCTAGTACTATTGGAACTTCTGGTATTGATGACATTTTTTCATGGGATCAAACTATTAATCCATACGGAAGAGATAAAATAGAAGAATATAAAATAAACACCTTAAGTCCAAGAAGATATGGAGGAACACTAAGCTGGATGGCTTCTGATGGTGAAGACGAAGAACAAACTGATGGTATTGGCGCTAACGAAGCAATAAAACAACTAGAAAATTTTTCTAAAACGGGAGATAATTTCTTTTTAGCTGTTGGTTTTTTTAGACCTCACACTCCTTTTGTTGCCCCCAAAAAATATTTTGATTTATATAATAAAGAAGAAATTATAATTCCTGAAAGTTCTCCAGAATATTTAAAAACAATACCCTTACCAGCTGCAAAATCTATTAGAGCTAAAAAAAATCAATTAAACTTAGATGAAGATTTAGCTAAAGAAATAAAACAAGCCTATTATGCCACTATTTCTTTTGTAGATGCCCAGTTAGGTAGAATAATTGATAAACTAAAACAAACAGGATTAGATAAAAATACGATTATTGTTTTTATTTCAGATCATGGGTATCATATGGGAGAACATGGCCATTGGCAAAAACAAACTTTATTTGAAAACTCAACAAATGTTCCTTTAATTATAAATGTTCCTGGAGCAGATTATAAATCTATTAAAACCATGAGCCCAGTAGAATTAATAGACATATTTCCAACACTAATGGATCTTACAAACATAATTCCTCCTTCTCATTTAGTAGGGAAAAGTCTTAAACCAATTATTGAAAATAAGTCTTCTTCTGTACGAGATAATGCTTTAACAAGGTGGAGAAATGGATATTCTTTAAAAACAGAAAGATTTAGACTAACAAAATGGAATATGCAAAGTGGCTTTCAATATGAATTATATGATCATAAATTTGATACAGATGAACTTAATAATCTTGCATTAAATCCTAGTTATAAAGTGATTTGTGATTCTTTAGTTAAAATAATTGATGGTAGAATTATTAATGCTAATACAAAACCAGATGGATTAGGAAGACAAATTTCAAACGTTAAACCAATTACAAAACCATTAAATTTAACATATGGTGATTTGTATGATGAAAATGGAAAAAGAATCTTTTTAAAACCAACTAATTAAATTTTTTTTTATGAAAAGAAATCAAACCCTTTGGACAGTTTTAGTATTTACAATACTTTTTTCCTTTAAAAATGAATATTATTCGCAACCAGATTTAAAAACGGAGAATAATTCGCCAAATTTTATATTCATTTTGGCCGATGATCAAGGTTGGAATGGTACTTCGGTTCAAATGATGGATTCAGAGCCTTTATCAAAAAGTGATTATCATTATACTCCAAATCTAGAGAAACTATCAAAATCCGGAATTCGTTTTTCTAATGCATACGCATCGGCTCCCGTATGTGCACCATCAAGATACAGTATTCAATTTGGAAAAACTCCTGCACGATTATCACTCATAAGAGTAGGTATGAATACTAGCCATATCGAACATGATGAATTTATAAGCATTCCAAAAGCTTTAAAAAAGATTGATAATAATTATGTAGCTGCTCATTTTGGAAAGTGGGGAATTGGTAGTATTCCAAAAACATTAGGATATGATATTAGTGATGGACCAACGAAAAATAAAGATGGTGCTTTTGTAAATGATAAGACTCAGTGGAATCATGTTGCTGTTAAAGACCCAAAAAATATTTTTTCTCTTACCAATAAAGCCATAAAATTTATGGAAGAAAATACAAAAGAAAATAAACCATTTTATCTCCAAATATCACATTATGCAGTACACGCCTCAATACAATCAAAACAAGAGACTTTTTTAAAACAACAAGAAAAAACTTTAGGTGCCCAACACATAAACCCTGGATTCGCAGCAATGACTGAAGATTTAGATGAAGGCTTGGGATTATTACTAAAAAAAATAAATCAGCTAGGGATTCAGGATAATACTTATATTATATATATGTCTGACAATGGATCTGTACCAAATATTCCCGGTGCAAAAAAATATACTAAGAGCTATAATTTCCCTCTTAGACGTGGTAAATGGGATGCTTTAGAAGGAGGTCTTAGAGTTCCTTTAATAATTGCTGGTCCAGGAATAGAACCAGGACTAGAATCAAAAGTACCAGTTTCAGGATCTGATATTTTACCTACAATTAAAGATTTAGCAGGATTGAATAGTTTTGAACTAAATAAAATTGATGGTGGAAGTTTTAAACCTATTTTATTTGACCCTAGTAAAGAAAATATTGAGAGACAAGTAGATGGAATATTTTTTCATGTTCCATACAAAAATGGAATTGCTTTAAAAAGACCCCATTCTGCAGTAAGAAAAGGTGATTTTAAGCTTGTTAAATTTCAAGACAATGGCGAACTATTTCTTTACAATATAACAACTGATAAAGAAGAAAGTGAGAACCTTGCTATTAAAAACCCTAAGAAAGCAAAGGATTTAGAAATATTATTAATGAATTATTTGAAACAAGTACATGCCCCTAAATGGGAAGAAGGAATTACTTGGAAAAAACTCCCATTAAGCCAAATAAATTCAAGGTATTAATTTCCTGTATTTAAAAATAAGGCCAACTGTAACCTATTAAGATCAAGACTTCCAGAACGATGTCTTAAGTAACCAAGTTGAATATTCATTTGCTTATTTACTTGATAACCTAATGCTGCAAACAATCTATTTTGATCAAAAGGATTATCAGAAATATTTAGAAATATTTCATCATATAATGAAATAAATAGGGGAGACTCTTCATTTTTTGAAATAGGTAATTTTACAGATAACATATACCTAGCTCTATTTTTATAAGTAGTTATATCTCCAGCTTTCACCCATCTTTGCTCAAGCCTATATCTATGTCTTATTTTAACTCTATTTATAGAATTTCTTAATATAAATTGTTCCCAAATTCTATTTTCAGTGACCATTTCTTTTCCCCAACCTTTATCAAATTCATCTTGAGTAGGAATAAAAGCATATCCTGCAGTAACTATACTACTTTCGTCAATATGATAATTTAGTCCAACTCTAGGTAATAGCTGATTGAAATTTGAGATTACTTCATAGTTTCTTAATTGTGTTTCGTAATGCAAACTATATTTCTCACTTATCTTATGAGTTCCAAAATACATTAACCAATTTCCTAGTTCATTTTCTGCTGACTTTTGACCTTTAACATTATTGGAAATAAATACAATACAGATCAAGTAAAATATTCGTTTTTTTATCATTATTTATTATTTAGTCCATTTTCCTTTTATCATAGTCTTACTAATGCAATTTTCTCCAAATGAATAAGCAAGATAAGAGTATGAGTCAATGGGTTTTGTTATTATTAAATTTGCTTGTTTTCCTTTTGTAATAGAGCCTGTAATATTAGATATTTCCATAGCATATGCACCATTAATGGTGCTGGCATTTATAGCAGTTTCAGGCAAAATTTTCATTTTTATGCAAGCTAAAGAATTCACCAAATTCATATTACCGTTAGGAGAAGAACCTGGGTTTAAATCACTTGCTAAAGCAAATGGTATATTTTCCTTAATTAGTTTTTTTGCAGGTGCATAAGGAATTCCAATAAAAAATGAACAAGAAGGCAGTAGTGTAGCAATTGTTTTTGAATTTTTTAAGCATTTGTAATCATCGTTCTCCATTACTTCTAAATGATCAACAGATACTGCATTGTATTCTACTGCTTTTTGAATTCCCCCAATAGATGTAAATTGATTTACATGAACTTTTGGTTTTAAATTAAATTTAGCACCAGCTTCTAAAATCATATCTAATTCATCAACATTAAAATAATTAGTTTCACAAAAAACATCTATATAATCAGCTAATTTTTCTTCATAAATAGCTGGTAACATTTCATTTATTAATAAATCAAGATATTTTTTTCTATTATTCTTATATTTTAAGGGTATTGCATGAGCACCCAAAAAAGTAGATTTTATGTTAATATTAAAAGTTTCTTTTAGCCTCTTAATAGTTCTTAGAATTTTTAATTCCCCCTGTAAACTTAAGCCATAACCACTTTTAATTTCTATAGCTCCAGTTCCTAAATTAATCAAGTCATTTAACTTTTCTTTAGATTGTTCAAAAAGTAATTTTTCAGAAATTTTTTCTAAGTGTGTTGCAGAATTTAAAATGCCACCTCCTCTTTCGGCGATTTGTTCATAGGAAAGACCATTAATTTTATCAATAAATTCTTTTTCTCTATTTTTTGCAAAAACTAGGTGTGTATGAGAATCGTTCCAGGATGGTAAAACTAATCCTTGTTTAGCATCATATATATTTTTTAATTTTTCTAGTTTTAAATCTTTCATTAATCCAAAATCATGGATTTTATCTTCACGAATTTCAATAAAAGCATCTTCAATTGTACTTAACTTGTTCATTTGTAAACCAGCTAAAATTAAATCTTCTTTTGGGAGAATACCAACGAGTTGCTTTACGTTTATAATAGTTAAATTAGAATTAGTCATTAATTTGTTTTTTTAAACTCCAAGCTTCTGGCTTACCACAAAAATACAATTTTGTATTTTTCCATACTTCTTTAAAAAATGCTGAGTTTCTATATTTTTCTAATGACTTATTATCCTCCCAATGACTATAGGTGAAAAACACATTACTTTCTAGTGTTTCTTGTAGAAGTTCTACTTTTAGACAACCATTAAATTGCTCAATAGATAATCTATTGTCATGAAAAAATTTAGAGAATTTTTCTTTCTTTTCTTCCTCAATTAGCAGTTTAACAATTCGTACTATCATTATTCTTTAAACTCTATTGTAATAATATCATTTATTTTTATTCCAAACAATTGACTTGCTCCACCACCTGATCCTTTTACCCCTTTATTAATCGCAATTTCTAAAAAACCACTGCTTCCAAAAATAGCGATTCTTTCACCATCGGGAACATCATTGTATTTAAGATGAATTTTTTGAATACTGTATTCTGATCTTGTAAGAAAAATTTTAAACTGTCTATTTTTACCTATGTCTTTAAACATTTGCTTTGTGACATTGGTCATTAAATTACCATATTTATCAATGTAACAAACCATTCCTTTAATACCATTATTATCAATTATTGGTCTAAAAAGTTGCTTGTTTTTAATTTCTGGAATTTCATTAGCAACTACAGATGGTAAACCACCTCTAGCTAAATGACACGCTATTGGTACAAAAATATCTTTTGTAGGGAATGAATAATCTTCCATTTCAGTATTAATATTAATATTCCAAATTCCATCGGGACGTTTATCAAACATTAAAGAGAATATACCGTTATCGGATCCAATAAAATATTGATCATAATTTCTTACAATCACATGGCTATTTTCTTCATTTTTTTCAGCATCCACTCCAATAATATGAATGGTATTTTTAGGAAATTGTTTAAATGTATTTTTTAATACAAATGAAGCATGTAATATATCAAATGGAGGTATGTTATGGGAAATATCTACAATGTTAACATCTGGTAATTGACTATATATAGATCCTTTGATTGCTGCAACATAATAATCTTTAAGCCCCATGTCAGATGTAAGTGTAATTAACATGTTTTTTTTTAATAATTTTATTCCTAATGATTACATTTGTTGATCAAAAATACAATAATTTATAATCCCTTAAATTAAACTTTAATTGCACCAAGAAAAAATAAATATATCAAGCTCTTTTCATTCAGAAATATTTGGAAATAAAAATGAAAATCTTGAAACATTAAAAATTAATTTTCCAAAATTAAAAATTGTTTTGAGAGACGAAGAGCTCAAAATTATTGGCGACGAAAAAAATGTAAACTCATTTATGAAAATTTGGGACAAAATTGAAACTCATCATTCCAAGTTTAGTTCTGTTTCTAATGATATATTAATCTCTATAATTGATAAAAAGTATAAGTTAAAGGACTCGAAATTTTCTAAAGACAATGTTCTTCTTTATGGTAATAAAGGAAGAATAATCCGTTCTAGATCTTTAAACCAGTTTAATATGGTAAATGCCATTGAAAAAGAAGATTTACTATTTGCAGTTGGTCCTGCTGGTTCTGGTAAAACCTACACAGCAGTAGCATTAGCAGTAAAAGCATTAAAAGAAAAAAGAGTTCGTAAAATTATATTAACTAGACCTGCAGTAGAAGCAGGAGAGAACTTAGGTTTTCTTCCAGGTGATTTAAAGGAAAAACTAGATCCTTATTTACAACCACTTTACGATGCTCTTGGAGATATGATTCCAACTTCTAAACTTTCAGAATTTTTGGAAGACAAGGTAATTCAAATAGCCCCACTTGGGTTTATGAGGGGAAGAACTCTTGACAATGCATTTGTTATTTTAGATGAAGCTCAAAATACAACAGAAAGACAAATGAAAATGTTTTTGACAAGAATGGGTAAATCAGCTAAATTTATAGTTACCGGAGACGTAACTCAAATTGATTTGCCTAAACATCAAAAAAGTGGATTAAAAATAGCGTTAGATTTATTTAAAAATCAAAAAGGTATTATTATTGTAAAATTAAATGAAGAAGATGTTGTTAGACATCCACTGGTAAAAACTATTATTAAAGTATTTAAATAAAAAACATGAAAGCAATAACAAGTACTAATTTTAACTTTCCCAATCAAAAAAACGTTTATAACGGAAAAGTAAGAGATGTATATAACATTAATGATGAATATCTAGCAATGGTAGTAACCGATAGAATTTCAGCATTTGATGTGGTTTTGCCTAAGGGAATACCTTATAAAGGACAGGTGCTAAATCAATTAGCAGAAATATTCTTAAAATCTACTGAAGATATTGTTCCAAACTGGATGTTATCTTCTCCTGATCCAAACGTTACAGTTGGACATTTTTGCGAGCCATTTAAAATTGAAATGGTTATAAGAGGATATCTAACCGGTCACGCTTGGAGAACATATAAATCAGGTAAAAGAGAAATTTGTGGTATTCAAATGCCTGAGGGAATGATAGAGCACCAAAAATTCCCCACTCCAATTATTACACCAACTACAAAAGCCGATTTTGGTCACGATGAAGATATTTCCAGAGATGAGATTTTAAAACAAGGCTTAGTTTCTGAAGAAGATTATTTACAGTTAGAAAATTATACTAAAGCAATCTTTCAAAGAGGAACTGAAATGGCCAACGAAAGAGGACTAATTTTGGTAGATACTAAGTATGAGTTTGGCAAGAAAAATGATAAAATATTTTTAATTGATGAAATTCATACTCCAGATTCAAGTAGATATTTTTATAAAGATGGATACCAAGAAAGACAAAATAATGGCGACTCGCAAAAGCAACTTAGTAAAGAATTTGTAAGAGAATGGTTAATGGAAAACGGTTTTCAGGGAAAAGATGGTCAGCAAATTCCAGAAATGAATAAAGATTTTGTAGATTCTGTATCCAAAAGATATATTGAACTTTATGAAAATGTTAGTGGATTGAAGTTTGTAAAAGGCGATAACCAAGATCCAATGGAGAGAATAAAATCAAACGTTAATGATTTTTTTAAGTAATATTTAAATAATAATTAAATAGATTTTTTAATATTTAAATTATGACCCATTTTTGTCTTTTTAGTTTCTAAATATTTTTCATTATGTATATTGCATTCAACTTCAATAGGGACAGTTTCTGTGATTTGCAGCCCGTAGCCAACTAATCCTGTTCTCTTTTTAGGATTGTTAGTTAGTAATTTCATTTTTTGAATACCAACTGCTCTTAGTATTTGAGCGCCTACACCGTAATCTCGTGAATCCCCTTTAAAACCAAGTTTTAAGTTGGCATCTAAAGTGTCGTAACCGTTTTCTTGAAGTTTGTAGGCCTTTAATTTATTTAATAATCCAATTCCTCTGCCTTCTTGATTGATATATAAAACAACACCTTTACCAGCTGTATTAATCATTTTCATAGCAGATGATAGCTGATCTCCACAGTCACACCTTAAAGAGCCTAATATATCTCCTGTAAAGCATGAAGAATGAACTCTTACCAAAACCGATTCATTTTTATCCCAATTACCTTTAACTAATGCTAAATGCTCTTCACCAGTTGTAGTTTGTTTATAAGCTTTTAGCTTAAAATCACCATATTTGGTAGGTAAGTCTACTTCTACTACTTCTTCAATTAAAGTTTCATGTTGCATTCTGTAAGCAATGAGAGATTCAATAGTTACAATTTTTAAACTGAACTTTTTAGCAATCTCTTTAAGTTCTGGAAGTCTAGCCATAGTACCATCTTCGTTCATGATTTCTACAATTAAACCAGCAGGTTCAAACCCAGCTAATCTACTTAAATCTACAGCAGCTTCAGTATGTCCAGCTCTTCTTAAAACACCACCTGCTTTTGCCCTAAGTGGAAATATATGCCCTGGTTTACCAAGATCTTTTGGTTTGGTTTCAGGATCAATTAAAGCTTGAACGGTTTTAGATCTGTCCGCTGCAGAAATTCCAGTTGAACAACCGTCTCCAATTAAGTCAATAGAAACAGTGAATGGAGTATCAAAATGAGAGTTGTTAGAATCAACCATCATTTCTAATCCTAAATCATCACACCTTTCTTCAACTAATGGAGTGCAAATTAATCCTCTTCCATGAGTTGCCATGAAATTAATTAATTCCGGGTTAGCATTTCTTGCTGCCGTAACAAAATCCCCCTCATTTTCTCTATCTTCATCGTCTACTACAATAACGATTTTACCTTTTTTAATATCCTCTAACGCTTCCTCAATAGTATTCATTATTTAATAATAATTTATGGCAAATTTAATTATATAATTCATCTAAATGTTTTGTTTAGATTTTAATAATTCTAACAATTTTAAATTTGACGTTTTCCAATTATAGTTTTCAATTACATATTTTTTGCCATTTAGTCCAATTTTAACTCTTGCTTTTTCATCTTCTAAAAGAAAAACTATTTGATTTATGAAATCATTAATAGAATCACCAATAATTATATTTTCCATATGGGTTGCTCCCAGTGAAATGTTGCTTAGTTTGGATGTGATACAAGGTACCCCAAGTGCCATTGCCTCAAGTAATTTATTTTGAAGTCCACTACCAATACTCATTGGAGCAAAAAATATTTTCCCACTACAATAGACATCACGTATATCATTTACCCAACCCTTAACATCGATTTCTTTATTAGAAAGATTCATAATTTTTTTAGTTGGATCACTTCCAGCAATTAAAATTTTTATGTTTGGTTTTATTTTAAGCAATTTTGGTAGAATATTTTTTGATATGAAAATTGCAGCCTCAATATTTGGAACATAACTTAGATTCCCAACAAATACTAGGTCGTATTTAATTTCAATATCATTTCTACTGAAAAAACTTTCATCTATACCATTTTCAATAATTTCAATTTCTTCTTTTTTATGATGTGCAATTTCATTTCTATCATTTTCCGAAATAATAAGATGATTATTGAAAAATTCAAAGGCAAGATTTTCAAATTTTCTGAGTCTATAACTTTCCATTCTTACAATAGGTTTTATCCAAAAGCTGGAGATATTAACTCTCCTTTCCATCCCCTTTGAAAATGCATCCATATAATCTAAAGTTTTGGTTATTGAATGATTATTTCTAATATACATTGCAGTCCTGATAAGCTGGCAAAAAATATGGTCTGGATTAATTAAATTAATATCCTTATTAATTTTTTTCTGAATTGAATTATGATAAAAATAGTTTACCTGAAAAGGTTTATTATTAAAAAATGTTTTACAAAGATTAAAGGCTCTACTAATTAGTCTCATCTTATAAATATTTATTGTCTTACAATAGACACTTAATTTTTCTATGTCAATATCATTAATTCTTTTTTCCGTTAAAGAAATTAAATGGATTTCATAGAACTTTGAAAGTTCCTTAATTTGAAAATACGACCTTAGTTTGTCACCTTTATTAATAGGGTAGGGAAACCTAGATGTTAAATAAATTAATTTCATGTGACAGATTCTAAAAATGAAACTAATTTTTTTGAAATTTTCTTTTGATTATGATTTTTTTCTACAAGTTTTCTTGCGTTTATACCTATTTTTTTTTGATTTAAATTTCCAGAAGATATTTTCTTTGCATTTTCATAAAATTCTTCTACCGAGTTAGCAATCATAAGATTTTCATCTTTTTTATAATCTATTCCTTCAGCCCCTAAAGATGTTGAAATAATAGCTTTTCCTAGAGCCATCCCCTCAATAATTTTAACTCTTATTCCACTCCCTGATAAAACAGGAACAAGCATTATATCATATTCAGAAATAAATTTTAAAGAATCTTTTACTTCCTTATGATTATAAATATTAAGTTTTTGATTACTATTTATCCAATCAGGCATATTTTTACCTGCTAAATGAAGTTCTGCATTTGGTATTTTTTTGTGAATTCTCGGCCATATTTTATTTATTAACCATTTAGCAGCTTCAGAATTTGGCAACCAATCCATTGCCCCAATATGAAAAAACTTTAATTTTTGATTATCTCTTATTTTATCTTTAAATCTATAATTCTTAATATTTATTCCAAATGGTATTGTTTCAATATTTAAATTTGAATTTAATCTTTCAAATTCATTTTTATAATTATCACTAATACATGCAACACCATCAATTTTCTTTAGAATTTCTAATTCATATTTTTTAAGTTGATTAGAGAGTATTTTAAAATACACCTTTTTAAAAGGGTTTAAACTTTTCATAGAATTTTTATCCCATATTTTGTGCTCAATATTATGAGATCTAAGTATGATCTTTGAAGTTGAATAATCCTTTATAGTTTTTATGTAACCACAAGAAAATAAACTTTCTAATACTACGATGTCATAAGTATTAGATTTAAGTGTTTTAATTATTAATTTTTTAAATTCAGTAGAATAAAAACGTGAAACGTTGTATGAATTATTTTTCAGTAAACTTAAAATTGCATCTCCAACTTTAAACCTTGTATCAACATAAGAAGATTCAATTGTTGTTTTTTTTAAATACGCATTGCTAAAAGAAATTATTTTGAAAGGATGTTTATGAGTATTTAGGGTTAGTATCTTAATTGAACCAAATTCATCAATAAGGCTTTTGGAAATATTATTAATTGCAATACATCCGCCATCTATTGTTGGTATTGGAGGTTTGTGACAAATTTGTAACACTTTCATTTCCTTGATATATTAAGAAATTTAATGTACCAGTCCATTTGAAAAATTTTCGAATCTTTGTTGGCCTTATAAAAAATAAAAATTGATATTGGAGTTATGCATATAGAACTCAGCCACATTCCAGTTAGAGGTGACATAGTATAGTTTGAAGCCATTTCTTCACCTGCTCGAGTTAGCATAAAATAAACTAGGAAAATTAATATTGCGGTTATTACCGGCCATCCTAAACCACCTTTTTTAACTACAGCTCCAAGTGGTGCTCCTAAAAAAAATAACATAAATACTGCATAGGATAAAGTAAATTTTCTATTCCATTCAATTTTTAAATTAGTTATGAAATTATTAGAATTTTTATCTTTTATTTTTGCGATTTTTAAGTTGTTTAGAAGTTGATCAAGTTTTTTTATAGCTACTTGATGATCTTTTTTAATGCCAGATTTGTTTTGTTTTCGATTAATTAAGTGTAAATAATTCTCTTTAGGGTATTTAGTATCTTCAGAGCTATCAAGTAAAAATGGTATTTCTTTAATAATAAGGTTTTGAATTTTTGTATACTGATAATTTTTTTGTTTTTTGATAGAATCATTTAAATCATAAATCTGCCCGAGGCTTAAAAGATATTCATCTCTTTTATATGTTTTCTCGCTAGTTCTTTCAAACTCAAATGCATTTAGTTTAAATGAAATAACAGTTTTTTTAAAATTATATTTTGTAAAAGGAACTTTAGAGTCTTTAATTGATTCTGAATTCCATTCTTCAACCATATATCCATCAGTAAGTTCTAGTTCTAGTTTAGATTTATTTTCAGGGTTAACTAACCTTCCTTTTTTTGCTCTTATAACTCTTTTAAAATCTCTGGGATCGACTTTATATGACCAAGCACCAAGATTTTGTTTAGCCATGTTGCTTTTGTCGTATATTAAAACGTCCTTGAATTCATTACCATTTTTACTTTTTTCACCAACTCTAATTGAAAATAAGTCAGATTTAAAAAAAACACCTGGTTGAAGAATTAATGCAACTTTAGTTTTTTGTATATCCTTTATTAGCACCCTCATTTTGAAATTAGCAACGGGCCAAAGACTATTTGTGAAATAAAATGCAAAAAGAGATACAAATAACATCAAAACCATAAGAGGTTTCATTATTTTAAATAGTGATATACCAGAGGATTTTAATGCTAGAAGTTCTTTAGTTTCACCTAGGCTTCCAAAAGTCATAATTGAAGCCAATAAAACAGAAAGAGGTAATGCTAGTGGAACCCAATTTGCAGAAGCATAAATTAAAAGTTCAAGAATAATATTCCATTCAAGTCCTTTACCCATTAAATCATCTATGTAAAGCCATAAGAATTGCATATCTAGGACTACCATCCAAATAACAAAATTCAATAAAAATGGTCCTAGGAATGAGGTTATAATCATCCAACTAACTCTCTTCAAATTATTTTAATTTAAAAGATTATTAAATGTATTTATCCCCCAATAGCTTGCTTTAGTTTATGAATATTGTTATCCCAAAGAAGTTTTAATTCATCTTCGTCGTCATCATAAAAATCAGTAACAATTAGGGCTACTTGTTTTGTTAAATCATCAATTCTTATAGCCATTTCAAAATAGCAATCTTCACCTTCGTCATCTTCCCATTGAAATTTAACAGATTCACCTTTTTTAACATTTTTTAGAATTGCAGTTTCGTCACTGCCATCCCAGAAAAATGTGAACTTATCATCTTTGAGATTTACATCGTCACAAAACCATTCAGACAAACCACTTGCAGTACTCAAGCAATTAAATAAAATAATTGGAGAGGTATTAATAATATATTCAAATTCTGATTTTGTTTTACTCATATCGATGTCTATTCTTAACTTGTTATGGCCAATATAGAAAAAATAAAATACAATGTCTATATAACAGAAAAAATCCTCAAATTATTATTTAAATAATGTAATTATAAATTAAATACTAAATTTTCTAAATTTATATATATTTGTCGCCTATTTGGCGCGGTAGCTCAGACGGTTAGAGCGCAGGATTCATAACCCTGAGGTCGGGGGTTCGATTCCCCCCCGCGCCACTTTAAATTTTTTCCAATTTTAGTATTTTAAATAACAGGTATTTATTGTTCTTAATAATTATTTTTTTATAATTAGATTCTTTTACGTTTCTTTCATTAAACGTTGGCTATTTTATTTTCATAAATAACATAAATTTAATTAATGAAAAGTTCGTTACTTATATTTAATCAAAATGGAATCTACTGCCCAATTGCAAACGTTTATATTGACGCTTGGAGGCCTGTTGATAAAGTAATTATTTCACATGGACACGCCGATCATTCTAAATACGGCCATAAATTTTATTTAACTCATCCAAATAATGTTCCTATTGTTAAGCATAGATTGGGAAATGTGAATATTGAAAGTAAAAAATGGGGTGAAAAATTTCTCATTAATGGAGTTCAGTTCTCGCTGCATCCTGCTGGTCATGTAATTGGGTCTTCTCAGGTTAGAGTGGAATATAAAGGAGATGTATGGGTCTATAGTGGTGATTATAAAAGAGAAGATGATGGAATTTCTACTCCTTTTGAGCCTTTAAAATGCAACACATTTATTACTGAATGTACTTTTGGTCTTCCCGCTTTTAATTGGAAAAAACAAGATGTTGTAATGAATGAGATTAATGATTTTTGGAAAGAATGTAAATCTAACGGTCAGACTGCAGTAGTTTTTGCTTACAGCTTAGGTAAAGCTCAAAGGTTAATAGCAAACTTAGATCTTGAAATTGGTGATATTCTTACTCACGGTGCTGTAGAAAATTTAAATGAAGTAATAAGAACGTTTAAAAATTTGCCTAAAACGCATAGAATTACTAGAGAAACAAAAAAAGAAGATTTTATTGGGAATTTAGTTATTGCTCCGCCTAGTACTCATGGATCTTCTTGGATAAAAAAAATGGTTCCTTATGTCACATCTTCAGCAAGTGGATGGATGACTTTTAGGGGAGCAAGAAGAAGAAGAGCTGTTGATAGAGGATTTGTCCTTTCTGATCATGTGGATTGGAAAGATTTATTAAGAACTATAAAAGATACTGAAGCAAAAAACATTGTGTGTACTCACGGATATAAAGATATTTTTTCAAAATATTTAAATGAAAATGGATTTAATGCTTTTATTGAGAATACTCCATTTGAAGAAAATGAAATTATCAAAGAAAATGATTGATTTTGCCAACTTAGTCGAAGAGATCGATAAAACTAATAAAACCAATCAAAAGGTAATTGCTCTTGAAAATTTCTTTAAAAATGCTTCGGATGAAGACAAAGTATGGGCAATTGCTCTTTTCTCATCAAGAAAGCCTAAAGGAGTTATTAAAACATCAACTTTAAAAGTCTATGCTGCAGAAATGGCTCAAATTCCATTATGGCTATTTGAAGAAAGTTATCATATTGTTGGCGATTTAGCAGAAACTATTGCTTTAGTTGTTCCTGAATCGGAAAAAGATATTTCTCCTCTAAATTTAACTATGTTAATAAGTGAATTAAAGCAACTGAAAGAGTTTGATGAAATAGAACAAAAAAAATATCTTAAAAACAAATGGAATCATCTAAATTATTATTCAAAATTCGTATTTAACAAACTAATTACAGGAGGATTTAGAATTGGAGTTAGCCAAAAATTAATGACAAAAGCCTTAGCGAATGTTACAGGCATAGATCAAGATATAATTGCTTATCAAATAATGGGTGATTGGAATCCAGAAACTGTTACATTTCAACAATTGATTTTGACTCCAAGTAAAGAAGATTTCATATTTAAACCTTACCCTTTTTATTTAGCTAATTCAATCGATAAAGAATTGAACGAATTGGGTGATTGTTCTAACTGGGCTTATGAAAATAAGTGGGATGGAATAAGAGCACAATTAATAAAAAGAAATAATGAAGTAATGATTTGGTCTAGAGGCGAGGAGTTGATTAGTAATCAGTTTCCAGAATTAATTAAAATGGGAGATTTACTAGATAATGGAACTGTTATTGATGGAGAAATCCTCCCTTTTAAGGATGGAAAGATTAAGTCTTTTAATGATCTTCAAAAAAGGTTGGGTCGGAAAAATGTTGGAAAAACAACTCTTAAAAATAATCCAGTAATTTTAAAGGCCTATGATTTATTAGAATATGATAATATAGACATTAGAGATCAAAATTATTTTCAAAGAAGAAAAGGATTAGAACTAACAATAAAAAACTTAAACAATAATAATCTTCAAATTTCAGAATCCTATAAAATTAATAATTGGAGTGAAGTAAAAACAGCACATAATAATGCAAGAAAAAATAATAGTGAAGGATTAATGTTAAAAAACAAATTATCTATTTATAGAGTTGGTAGAAAAAGAGGTGATTGGTGGAAGTGGAAAGTTGATCCATTGACAATTGATGCTGTTTTAACATATGCCATGAGAGGTCATGGAAGAAGAGCTAATTTATTTACCGACTATACATTTGGACTTTGGATAGACAATAATGGCAATAGAGAATTAGTCACTTTTGCAAAAGCATATACTGGATTGACAGACAAAGAGTTTAAAGAAGTAGACAAATTCATTAAAAAAAATACAATCGAAAGATTTGGACCTGTAAGAAGTGTAAAACCAGAACTGGTATTTGAAATTGCTTTTGAAGGGGTTGCAAACTCTTCAAGACATAAATCTGGTGTTGCAGTGAGATTTCCAAGGATTCTAAGATGGAGAAAAGACAAGAATTCAAATCAGGCTAATACAATTGAAAATTTAAAAAGTCTTATTAATGAGTGAGTACACTAATTTTAAGACCTGGATAGACAATTGGATGAACTTGAAAGGTTGGAAACCTCAAAAGTTTCAAATTCTGGCTTGGAAAGCTATATTAAATGGGAAGAATGGGTTAATAAATGCACCTACAGGATCTGGAAAAACACTTTCTTTAATTCCGGCTATAGTTTGGTCAGTAGTCAACAGCCCCAAACAAAATAATAACCTAATATGTATTTGGATAACACCTTTAAGATCATTGTCTCAGCAAATTAAAATTTCAATTGAAGATTTTATTAGCGAAAATAATTTGCCTTTGTCTGTAGGTGTAAGAAACGGAGATACATCAATCAAAGAAAGAAATAATCAAAGAAAAAAGTTCCCCAATATTTTAGTAACTACCCCAGAAAGTTTGCAACTAATTTTATCATCTAAAGATTGGAAGAAAAAAACATCATTTCTTAAAGCTATTGTTGTAGATGAGTGGCATGAACTAATGGGTTCAAAAAGAGGTGTTCAAGTAGAATTATGCACTGCTGCAATTAGAGATTTTAATAGTAAAACATCTATTTGGGGTATTTCAGCAACAATTGGAAATCTTGACAAAGCAAAAGAAGTCTTACTAGGGTCCATTAATGAAAAAAATCAAGGAGTATTAATTAAATCTACAATTAAAAAAAGAATTTTAGTTAAGTCAATTGCACCTAAAGAAATTAAACAACTACCATGGAGAGGTCATTTGGGACTTAATCTTTCAAAGTATTTAACTCCAATTATTAAAAAAAGTAAATCAACATTAATTTTCACCAATACTAGAACACAATGTGAATTATGGTACCAAAAACTTTTAGATGAGATTCCACAACTTGCTGGTAATATGGCTATGCATCATGGTAGTATTGATAGAAACATTAGACTTTGGGTTGAAGACTCTTTAAGAAATGAACAGTTAAAAGTAGTTGTATGTACATCTAGTTTAGACCTTGGAGTTGACTTTCATCCAGTAGAATCGATAGTTCAAATTGGTGGCCCAAAAGGAGTTGCTAGGTTTATTCAAAGAGCAGGTAGGAGCGGTCACAGACCTAATGAAACTAGTACTATTTATTTTTTACCAACTCATGCTATTGAATTATTGGAATCTTCTGGATTAAACGAAGCTGTAAAACAAAATTTTGTTGAAGAAAGGATTCCATATGTCCTAAGTTTTGATGTTCTAATTCAATTTTTAGTTTCTTTAGCAGTTTCCGATGGTTTTTATCCTAAAAATGTATTGATTTATATTAAAAAAACTCATGCTTTTTCGAGGATTACAGATGAAGAATGGAGCTGGATATTAAAAAATATTACTATTGGCTCACAAAGTCTACAATCATATGATGAGTATAAGAAAGTAGAGATTCTGGACAATGGTCTTTTTAAAGTTAATAGTAGAAAAATTGCAATGCGTCATAGAGTGCAAATTGGAACAATTGTTAGTGATGCGCTATTGCAATTAAAATCTATTAATGGCAAAAGAATAGGTAAAATAGAGGAGTGGTTTGTTTCAAAACTAAGAAAAGGAGAAGTTTTTTTATTTGGAGGTAAATATTACAAAATATTTCAAATTAAAAACATGGAAGTTATTGTTAAAAAATCAAAATCTAAAAAGGGAAAAGTTGTAAGTTGGATGGGTGGAAGGATGAGCTTTAGTTCTTACATGAGTGAGTTGTTAAGAGCAGAAATATATAATTTAAATAATAAAGTAGCTCCAGGTCAAATTAATCCTTTGAATTACATCACCAAAAAACAAACTGAAATTTCAGCAATACCAAATATAAACGAATTTTTAATAGAATCATTTAAAACAAAAGATGGGTTTCACACTGTTTTTTATCCTTTTGAGGGTAGACTAATTCATGAAGCATTAAGTCATTTAATTGCCTACAGGATTTCACTTCTAAAACCTATTACATTTTCCCTTGCTTATAACGATTATGGTTTTGAGCTTTTAAGTGATGAATTTTTAGATGTTCAAGAAATAATTGATAATAATTTATGGGATGAATCCTATCTTTATGAAGACCTAAATAAAAGCATAAATACTTCTGAAATGGCAAGAAGAAAATTTAGAGATATTGCTGTAATTTCAGGTTTAGTCTTTAATGGAATGCCTAACAAAAGAAAAGGGAATAAAGATTTACAGTCTGGATCACAGCTGCTTTTTGATGTTTTTCGAGATTTTGAACCGGATAATTTATTATATAAACAGTCTATTACTGAAACTTTTGAGTTTCAGTTAGAAGAAGGTAGATTAAGGACAGCTCTTCAAAGAATAAATAGTCAAAAATTAATATGGAAACAAATTTTAAAACCGTCGCCTTTTTCCTTTCCAATTATTACTGATAGAATGAGAGAAAATTTAAGTAGTGAAAATTTTGAAGTTAGAATACAAAAAATGTTGTTACAATACCAATGAAAACAATAATTAAAAAAATTAACGGTCAAACTTTCATTTTTGATTTTAGGAAACTGGTTTATTGGAAGGAAAAGTCCTCTTTGATTTTAAGTGATGTTCATATAGGTAAAATAACACATTTTAGAAAAAACGGGATTTCTTTACCGTCTTTTCCAGCATTAAACAATTTAAATACTTTAAAATCTGCAATTCAGGATTACAATCCTAAAGAGGTGATTTTTTTGGGAGATTTATTTCATTCAGAATATAATTCAGAGTGGGAAGAATGGTTAACTTTTTTTAAATCATTGAATCTATCTTTTACACTAGTAATTGGAAATCACGACTCAATAAAAACTAAATTAAAGGGTGTAAAAATTTTAAAATATTTGCTTAGAGAAAATTTATATTTTTCTCATTATCCCATAGATAACTTAGAGAATTTTAATTTTTGTGGACATATTCATCCCTCTTTTACAGTTAAAGGTTTTGGTAAACAGAAAATTAAACTTCCTTGTTTTTATTTATCAAAGACTCATCTAATTTTCCCTTCATTTGGTGAGTTTACAGGAACTCATAATATGAAACTTAAAAACATTGAGGATGAAATTTTTTTATTGTCTAAGGAAAGAATATTTAAATTAAAGTAGATATAATTTTATTTTATTTCCTCAAACATTTATATAAAAGTCTTTAATTTTTTTAATTTCTATTTTTAGATATGCTTATTTGTCACAAAAATTATGTAAATTCATGAGATAATTTATGAATAAATCAATTAGTATATATAATCACTTTTCTAAGCTAAATTTAATTAGAATAATTTTTTTATTATTTTTCTTTACTTTTTCAATTAATTATACTTTCAATTTATATGATTCTTTCACCAATAATTTTACTGTAAATTCCTTTGATATTGACTCGGATAGTAATGAAGAATCCGAAGAAAATGAAAGAGAAAATGAAGTAGAAGATTTAGATGAGTGTTTTTTTAATTCTACATTGTCTAATCATCTAAATTCTGGTTCCTTACTTAATACTACGAAATTTAATTTTCCAGAACTTTCTCTTTTTATTGATGTTGATTCACCTCCTCCTATTTGTTAGCTAATTAATAATACTTTCTGTTCAATTTAATTAGTAATCTGTTGTTATTCTTACAACACAAAATATATTTACATGTTTAAAAATAAATTTAATTTTTCTCACTTTAAAAATGATTTACCAGCAGGATTAGTTGTATGGCTTGTTGCTTTGCCTCTTTGTTTAGGAATTGCGCAAGGTTCTGAGGCTGACCCATTTGCAGGTATTATAGCAGGTATAATTGGTGGTTTAGTAGTTACTTTGTTTAGCGGTTCTAAATTTGGTGTAAGTGGACCAGCTGCAGGATTAATTACAATTGTTGTTACTGCAATATCAGTTTTAGGATACGAAACGTTTTTACTTGCTGTCGTATTATCTGGAGTTATCCAATTTTTATTAGGTTTTTTTAGATTAGGAATAGTTGGTTATTTTATTCCAACTTCAGTTATTCACGGTATGCTTGCCGCAATTGGAATAACACTTATTTTAAAACAAATACCTCATGCTTTAGGCGTTGATAATGACCCTGAAGGTGATATGGCATTACAACAGGTAGATGGTGAAAATACATTCTCAGAAATTTTACTAAGTTTTGATAATTTAGCTATTGGTGCCTTCATTATTTTTTTAATATCTATGATCATTCTTTTAGTATGGGAATTACCTTGGTTTAAGAAAAATGATAAAATTAGATTATTACCTGTTTCACTAATAGTTGTTGTCATAGGTTCATTAATAAATCTATTTTTTGGTTCTCTTGGTGGAGATTTTGGTGAAATGACTTATTTAGGTGCAAGTCATTTGGTTGATTTACCTGATGCTTTATCAAATGGAGATTATAAAAACTTACTAGTTACACCAGATTTTTCTCTTGAAGCTTTTTCAAATAAAGAAGTTTATGTATATGCTATTACTTTGGCACTTGTAGCTAGTATTGAAACCCTTCTTTGTTTAGAAGCTACTGATAAATTAGATCCTGATAAGAATATATCACCAACTAATAAAGAGTTAAAGGCTCAAGGAATCGGGAACTTTCTTTCTGGCTTAATTGGTGGTTTGCCAATTACAATGGTGATTGTGAGAAGTTCTGCAAACATTAATGCATATGCTAAAACTCAAATGTCAGCTTTTTACCATGGTCTATTTTTATTAATTAGTGTTTTTGTATTTCCAAATATTCTTGAATATATTCCATTATCATCATTAGCCGCCATACTTGTTCTTATAGGTTTTAAGTTAGTTAAGATTAATAATATTATTAAACTTTTTAAAACAGACTGGGAAAACGGATTGGTAATTGTAGTTACTATAATTGCTGTTTTATTGACAGATTTACTTTCGGGAGTTGGCATTGGATTTGTTCTTTCGATGTTTTTTCTACTTAGAAAGAATTACGAATTAGCATTTATTTCACATGTAGATGAAAAAAATAAAAAAATAATAATCTCATTTGCTCAAATTGTATCTTTTTTAAATAAAGGAGCATTAATGACAACTTTACAAGACATTCCCAATGGAAGTTCAGTTAAAGTAAGTGCTAAAAAGTGTCATACTATGAGTAAGGAAATTCAAGAAGTAATAGTAGATTTTAGAGATATTACAAGTAAAAGAAATGATATTGATCTAGAACTTATTGGATTTGAGAAATTCTTATCAAACGATGAAAACGATTCTAATAAACGATTCTTTTTAAACGCTACTTCAATTATAATTTTAAAAAGATTTCAAGATGAAATTAATGCCTCTTCAAACATCGACGATCTTACTTTTTATAAACAAATGCTTAAAGATATTTTCTTTGTAAATAATATATTTTACGAAGACTATAAATCATTTAGAGATTTCTTCTTTTATAAAGGTTCAATAGTTACTAAAAATACTATTCAATTGAAAAAAGAATTTACCAAGTTTCACAAAACAATTATTGATAATACTATTAATAATGATGAATTATATCAAGAGTGGATATCTTTAAGTAATGATGATAAAATTCAAAATTTAATTTCTATAACCAGTAATAAAATAGCTCATTTTAACAAGGAAAATAAAATGGAAAAAGAATATGTAGAATTTTGGGATATCATTCACAAAAGTATTAGTGAAATTTCTGATTTCAGCACAAAGAAATTTAAAAATTAAAAGACGATAGACTTAGGAATTATCCCAGTATTAACTTCATTTTTTAAATTACCGTTACTATCAATTATAAATAATGTTCCGTTTTGAACATAATCTTTTGCATCTGTTACATATATATCTTTTACGTATGGATCAATTGATAAATTGTAAAACGTATTATTGTTATTTTGCCATACAATTTCAGCAGTAGAATCGTTTAAATTTTGAATTTTATATACGTGTTTATTAATGAAGTATACTTGATTATTGTGAATATTTAGTGACGATGGATAACTCTGATTGCTTTCTAAATTAAAACTCCTTAAAACCTCTAAATTTTCAGTATTTATAATTGATATACTTGGGTTTTCATTGGTGTTTCCTTGACTTAGTACCCAAATATTACCTTTTGAGTCTTCTTTTAGAGAGACAGGGTTTGGACCTACACTAATACTGTCTATTATTAAATTGTTATTTGAGTTAATTACATAAACTTGACTATTTGATACGTTGCATACAAATACTTTTTCATTTTGCATTATTAAATCTTCACACCAGCCGTTAACAGATATTTCTAATATAGAGTCATGATAAGTATTATAAACATGAATAGAACTTGAATAAAGGTCAGTTATATAAAATTTTGAGTTATTAACTTTAATAATCTTTCTGGGTGAAGTAAGATTTTCTATTTGGTACATATATTGAAAATTCTCGTCATCTATAACAATAATTTTTCCTGAATTATTTATTACTAAAAATAATTCGTGATTTATATGATTTATGCTGTGAAGAACATCTCCCAATAGGGACTGATTTAAATTTTGATAAATATTATTAGATATTTCCCCACTATTTTTATTGTAAATTGATAGGGATGAATTTCCAGATCCAAAATTACCTTCATTCCCAATTATGACTAAGCCATTTCCGCTTATAGTAACATTAGATGAAATTTCATCTGGATTTAATTTTGCGCACGAATTAAAGTTGATTGCAATTAAAATAATGAGTATGTTTTTAAATAACCTATTCATTTAATTTAAAATAAATTTATGTGATTGACTTATAAATCTAGTAGAAATATTCAAAATATAAATACCGCTTTTTAAAGTTTTAAGATCTATTTTGTTTGATTTAATAGTATTATTCATTTCTGTTTTTTGTAAAATCATCTTCCCAGTCAAATCAAATATTGAAACATTAAATTGCACAGACTGATTTGAATTTAGACTGTACTCTATGTAGCGATTACTAATTTTTAGTATTCTTAAAAAATCTGAATGGTTTATATTGAATATTTCTAAAGGTGCTTCATTTATAACTCCAACAGCATCTAAATCAAAACCAGATGAAATAAATGGAGTAGGAAAGGGGTCATTTATTTTATTTGAAAACTGATCGTAGTTACAGTAGTTGGAGTCAATGGAGCCAATTACATCAATAATTTTAACGTGTGATATAGAACTGATATCTAGACTGGGTTCATTTATAAATTCTTCTAAGTCAAATGGCGTTCCATAATTAGCTCTATATTTTCCAGCTAAATTATTTAAGTTAGTTGGATTTATAGATCCAAACGCATCAATTTGAATAGTATCCTGAGTTAAAGAAGCTGATGGAAATCTAAAATAATCAGTTCCATTACTACTTACTTCTACAAATCCAAGTTCAAGAAAAGTATTACTAAATGAGTTTTCGAATATTGCAAAATCCCAACCTGGACCATTTTTAATAAACCTCTCAAATGTTAAAATAGCCTCACCTCCATCACCTAAACTGACAATTCCACCACCTGGTAAACCTACAGCCATCGAACTGTCTCCGGCACTAGCTAAATTAGACTGAGGATTAGAAATATCTTCTTGTCCAATTCTTACTGAACAATTAGTAGCCCAATTGACAAAGACACTGCTATCCTTATGGATAGCAGTAGTTCCTTGAATTCCTGCACCAGGAGCGTATTGAGAAATTACTGGAATTGTAAATAATAACAGTAAATAAAATACTAAAGAAAATTTATATCTTAAGTAATCGTTCATTAGTTATTCCATTTTTGGATTTAATTCTTAATAAGTATTGACCTTTAGGTAAATTTGAAATATTTATATACTCAGGATTTATCAGATTATAAATAATTTTTTTTCCAAATAAATCAAAAATAGAAACACTGTAGTTAGAAACATTAGCAATATTTTTTAGGTTTATATGCTTAGATGCTGGATTGGGATAGATTGAGAATTTATTTTCTGAAATCTCATTGGTTGACAACGGATAACTTCCAACATTATCCATACAGTAAAAGTCTGGTGTATTCATCCCAAATGCTCCTACATCACTGGATTCTAGTTTAAATACTACGCTATCTACGTTATTAGTTGGAATTCCAATTAACTGCCAGTCGAATCCTGGAGTAACATTTACAATATAATCTAAAGTACTGTCTGTGTGAGTGAAATCAGCTAAATAAACCATTGAACTGTCGATTAGTGTACCGTTTAAATATCCATGAAAATATAATTTCAGGTAATCTTTATCAGCATTAGTAAACTTTTTAGCAAATTGGTCACCGTCTCTCATACTGTTAGCTGTATATGTATTATTTGAGATAAATGCAGTAAATTCTACAGGACTATTGTATATTAAATATGATCCACTTTTTCCAATAACATAATTTTCACTTCCTCCATAGCCACTACCAGCTTTTGTGCTATACGGATTTAAAATTATGGAATTTAAGCTATCTGTCATATTTGAATAACTCCATCCAGACTTCCAATAATCATATTTTGTATTCCAGATATTATCGAATGAACAATTTGCGCTAGAGAAATTTGCAGAGTAGTCTGGATTATCTGGATCTCCAGATAAATCAGATCCATCAAAAAATGAATTTGTATCAAGAGATAAATTTTCAAAATCAAAAATATTTAATCCTTGCTTTATATTGTCAATAGCAAAAAAAGCTGGAGTGTTCATTCCAAATTGGCCTATGTCGCTAGATACTAAAGAGAACTTAATAGAATCAACTAATCCTAAAGAAGATAAGTCTACATACTTCCAATCATTTACTATATAATCTTGAAGACTATCTAAGTGAGTAAAATCAGCTAAGAAAAATTCAACAGTATCAACATCAGTTCCGTTATTAAACGATGTTATAAGAAGTTTATAATAATCTTGATCTGAATTAGTAAACTTTTTTGCAAATGCATCACCATCTCTCATACTGTTATGAGCATAAGTAGTATTGGTGACATATATTCCATCGATAGGTAAGCTATTGCCTGAAGTATCAACATTAAAATAAACTTTATTTTTTCCAATGGAATAATTAGAGGAATTATTTGCTCCTTTTCCTGCTACACAACTTGATATGTTTGATAATCCAGAAGTTACATTATCTGAATTGTTTGAATATATCCAACCATCAGACCAATAATTCCAATTACTATTCCATGTATTACTAAAAGTAATATTTCCTGCCATAAATTTTGAAGTGTATTTAGTAGCAAGAGAAATTCCCGATGAATCCGAACCATTCCAATAAGATTCTGGTGATAGGGTTAGATTTTCAAAATCAGCAACATTAATTTGTCCTTTAATATTAAAAAAACATACTGAAATTATAATTGTAATTAAGTAATTTATTTTCTTCATTTATTTTTATTTAGATAATTTAAGATTTATTCCTATTTCGTGATTCAATAGTGGCATTGCTCTGTTCATTACCAATTGATAATTGGTATTGTACAAATTGTTAATTTTGTAAAAGATTTTTGCAGAACTATTTTTCAATTGAAATCTGTAGCTCACAAATAATCTTCCTAGATTAAAAGAAGGAAGGTAATTTTCATTATCTCTAGAGGTAAATCTGTATCCTGTATAATTATGTATATAAGTTATTGATAAATCTTTAAATTTTAATTGGCTTTTAAAAACTAATTTGTAGTGAGGGGTATAAATTAATTGCTTATTTAAAGAATTATTATTTGAATTTTCAACTTCTACATTAGTACTCATATTATAAGCAGTTTTTATTGTGAATTGATAATTTAATTTTCTGTTACTTATATTAAATTTAGAACTTGTTTCTATTCCTCTATTCCAAACTTTTTTGACATTCATTGGTGACCAAAAATCACCATTTGGTTGCCAAAGTATCCAATTGTCGATCCATCTAGAATATAAGGAAGGTTCAAAAGTTAAAGTAGCTTTATTAACTTTCTTTGTAAATACTAATCCTAAATCACTGGTATATCCATTTTCGGGGAGTAAATTTTCGTTACCTCCAGGACTCCAGAAAAGATCGTTGATGGTTGGAAATCTATAGACCTTACCTGTATTTAAATAAACATTAAATTGATTAAGAAATTCTCTTTTCAATGAGTATGTAAATGTTATTGGAGATAGGTTATTATTATCAAAAAGAATACTAGTTGTTAAAATATGCTTTAATTTAAAATCAGGATTATTTATTTTAAATGAGCTGGTAAAAGAGGTCCTGTTAATTTTTGCTGTTTCATTAAAATTATTTCCATTTGAATTGGCTAAAGAATTTGTCAAATTAAACTTTAAATGGTTGAAATCATTAATTGATTTTGAAAAGTCTATTTGATTGATAAATGTTTTACAAGGATTATTTCCGAAAATTGATCTAATAGAGTCTGTATATATATTTTCTTCATTGTAATAAGCAGATTTTAATTGTATATAGGAGTTAATAAATCTATGCTTAAAGGTTAAAAAAACTCTGTTATTAATATCTTCTTGAAATGCATTGGAGGTGGATTCTAGAATGCCACTTGGTATTCTTCTTTTAATTATTTGCCCAAAATAAATTACTTTAAAAACAGATTTTGGTAGTAGGATTATACTTTTACTCATTATTGCTAAATGATTAAAACTAGAGTTTTCTTGTTTTTTCTCATTATTATTTAAATCCAAGTATTTGAAGTTATTTAGAGCACTTTTTCTAAACGCATTAAAGGATGTTGTAATATTTTTTTTAGAATAATTTAATTTTAAATAATTAGTATTTTGCTCATAAGAACCATAAACACTTCCGAATTCAACAAAGTTTTTGTTCGATGGGTTATCATTTAACAATATTGATCCAGCTAGACCTCCGTTTGATTGGTTAGAACTTGATAATCCATATAATACATTAATTGAGTTAAAAAAAACTGATGGAATTGTCGATAAGTCTACTGCTCCGTTTAGTGGGTTGTTAATTACAAAATCATTGTAAATTAATGAAGTCTGTTGGGCATTACCTCCTCTTGTAGATATACTAGACAAGGAACCAGGACCATAATTTTTTAAATAACTAATAGTTTCACCTTGAAGGATTTGATCCAAACTTTCATTACTTCTTTCTTCATTTATGATTAAATCTTTAGTTGTTTTTAGAAATCCAGAATTTATTAAAAATTCGGAAGATATTTTTTCAAAAATTTGAAGATGATTTGTGGTATCAACAAATTGAGAAAACAAGTTTCCTAAATAAAATACAATTAAAAATAATGTAGAAATATATTTCACATCTGTTATTTATAATTAACAGCAATACGTGAAATTAAAGACGTAGGAGGTGGTATAAAGTTTAGTTCACCAACTACTATCTAAAACTAGAAGAGCTTCAATCCACGAAAGCCATCTAAAACTTAATAAGGCAGGTCTCCTGACTTGTTGAAATCTTATTTGCCTTCCCGTACTTACAGTGGCGTAATAAATAAGATTAAATCAACTTACAGTTGCGGGACAGTTAATGATTTTAACATTATTCCCTTTTAATTTTGCAATAAAGCAAAAACCTAACTAAGTGATAGTTAAATTGGATACAAACATAATATTTAATATTTGCTTATTACAGATTTAATAAATATTTATTAAATCAAAACTGTTAATTTTTGATTTCTTAAAAAATTATTCATTAACAGTACATTCAAATGAAGATTTTATCATTAATTTTAAATAAAATTCTATAATTTTGAAAAATATTTTAAACCTTTTAGCACTTTTAATTTTATTTCAATTTTCTAAAAACTCAGTATTCTCTCAAATTTCTTGGTCCACATTAATAGATTCCGTTTCTACATTATCTTCACCAAGGGCTGTTGATTTAAATTCAGACGGAACTAAAGATATTGTACTTGGTGCAGGAACAGATTCTACTTTTAGTAACTACGGAGTTATCGCTTTAGACGGAGTTTCTGGTCAATTATTATGGAATCTTCCAACACCTGATGAGATTTTTACAAGTGCTGTTTTTAACGATATTAATAACGATACTATTCCAGATGTATTTATTGGAGGAAGAAATGCTCAACTTTATGCTATTGATGGTTTCAATGGTAATATTATATGGGAGTTTTTCCCTCAAAATACTGGACTAAATCCTGCAGATTCAGGATTGTATAATTTTTATTCGTCTCAAATTTGTAGTGACTACGATGGCGATAATGTAAACGATATTTTAGTTTCCAACGGAGGAGACCACAAAGCTGCTCCTTTTGACCCAAGACCTCCGGGCCATTTAATGATTGTTAGCGGAGCAAATGGAAATTTAATTGCTATGGCTGTTAGCCCTGATAGTGCTGAAATATATAGCTCCCCTGTTATTTTAGATGGAGGAGGGGGAATGTCTCCTAGCATAATTTTTGGAACTGGAGGAGAGCAGCATGGTGGGGGAATGTTTGTGACCAATTTTTCAGATTTATTGAATGAAGATATTTCTAATTCAATACTTCTAACTAGCCATCCTAATAAAGGATTTATTGCTCCAGCTTCAATTGCAGACGTTTCTGGCGATGGCATTTTAGATATTATTGTTCAATCTTTTTCTGGTGAGTTATCTGCTTTTGATGGTCAAAATTTCCAACCCTTTTGGACTAGATCATTTTCAGGATGCGAGTCAAGTGCAGCTCCTACAATTGGAAACTTTACTGGAGGTGATTTAATTCCAGATGTTTTTACTGTTGTTTATAAAGGAACATCTCCTTCTTATTTTCAATATTATCAAGTTATGGTGGATGGATTAAACGGAGAAATTAAATGGATTGATAGTATTGGAAGCATGCATTTCTCATCATCATCTGCTTTTGACGCTAACGGAGATGGAAGAGATGAAGTTTTATTTAGTGTGAATTACATTTCTAGCTATTTTTCACATCAATTAAAAATGGTTGATTTTCAAAATGATACTGTATTGGATATTACAAATTTATCTGCAGGTGTAAATTTAGGTTGTTCACCATTAATAGATGATTTAGATCAAGACGGATTAATAGAGTTTATTTTTACTTATAAATACGATAGTCTTAATCCAAGCGCTTGGAATGGTTTTAAATTTAACAGATTTAATACTACATACTTATCACCCAGAAGAGGAATTGCATGGGGTGCTTATATGGGTTCATCATTTTCAGGGCATTATAATTCTTTGTTGAACTACTGCCCTAATTCAAATATGATTTCTAATTGGAATTTAAATAATCCTTCATGTAATAACTTAACTGACGGATCTGTATATCCCTTAACCATAAATACAATTCCCAACACATATTTGTGGTCTAGTGGAAATGTTTCAGATACTTTATTAGATGCTTCTAGTGGTTTGTACAAACTGTATTTGACTGATTCAAATAATTGTTTAGAATATCATCAATTTCAATTAAATGACCCATATATTATTTCATTTGGGAATGTACATCATAATAGATGTTTAGATGATTCAATTGGTTCAGCGACTGTTTCAAGTTCTGGATGTCTTTGTCAGTTTAGTACCTGTACTTACTCTTGGGACAATGGTTCTACAGTCAAAAATGCTATTCAACTTCCATCTGGAATGCAGAATGTTATAATTTCCCATCCTGACGGTTGTATTGTAGAAGATTCTATTTTTATTAATCCAGGGTTTCCAGTTATCGATAGAACAATAGTAAAAGATAAAAGTTGTTACAACAAAAATGACGGCCTAATCGAGTTATTTCCTACAGATTCTGTTGCAATGAATTATTTATGGTCTGATAGTACGTCTCTAAATATCATAAATCAACTCGACACAGGATCATATTGGGTAATAGTTAACAATAATTATTGCTTTGATTCTCTTAATTTTAATATTAAATCTCCAGACTCTGTATTAATGAATTATTCAAAAAATGATATCTCTTGTTATGGAGATTCTAACGGTATAGTTCAATTATCTTCAAATTCACTAAACAAACCATTTAATTATTTAATGAATGGGTTAATTTATTATGATTCTATTTTTGATAGTTTATCTGTAGGTAATTATGAGTTTTATTTAAAAGATACTAATGATTGTTATTCAGACACTTCAATAGTGACTATTTCTCAGCCTGATTCTATTCAAATTTCTTTTACTGTTATCCCAGAGACAGACTCAGGATTTCTTGATGGTACAGCAACTGCTAATCTTTTAGGTGGGACATTGCCTTATACGTTTTTTTGGAATAATAATCCTTCAATAAATGATTCTAATATTATGTATCTATCTAACGGATACTATAATTTAATTGTTACAGATTATAATGGATGCGAAATATCCGATTCAGTATTTGTTGGAACTCTTTCAAACATTGGGGAATTAGAAACAAGATTTATTGATATTTATCCAATTCCATCTAAGGGAGAAATTTTCTTGAATAATACTACTACTGGTTTTTTTAATGCTAGAATATTTGATATTTCTGGAAGGTTAATTAAAAGTTCAATATCTGTTCAACCCAATGAGAAGTCTATTATACATCTTCCTATTGGCCATTTTTTAATAGAAATTAGACAGGAAGATTCATCATATTTCCAAAAGATTATAATACTTGAATAGTAAAGTCCACTCATTTCATATTCTTTCTTTTTTATTCTTTTTTTCTTCTTGTAGTCATTTTTTAGAAAAAGAAAAACCAGATTCAATTTCATCTATGGTTGTTTCTGCACATCCTATTGCTAGTATAATAGGAACGGATATACTTAAAAAAGGTGGTAATGCTGCAGATGCTACTGTAGCTGTTCATTTTGCATTAGCAGTTGTTTATCCATCTGCTGGTAATATTGGAGGAGGAGGGTTTTTTGTCTACAGAACAAACAAAGGTGAATATTCATCGTTAGATTTTAGAGAAAAAGCGCCTTTAAATTCTTCTAGGAATATGTATTTAGACAGTAATAATGAAGTTATTGAAGGTTTAAGCACTAATAGTCATCTAGCAGTTGGCGTTCCAGGTTCAGTTGATGGAATGGTTAATATTCATGATAAGTATGGGGAATTATCATGGGAAGAATTAATACAACCTTCAATAGACTTAGCTTCAAATGGATTTGTTATAACCAAACTAGAAGCTGACAAATTGAACAATTTTAATAATGGAAAAGGACGGATTAATGATAACACAGAATATAATAAACCGAAGTATAAACCAGGAGATTCGTTGTCACTTCCTAATTTGGCTAAAACATTAATTAAAATTAGAGATTATAAAAGGTCAGGATTTTATTCTGGAGAAGTTGCATTAATGTTAATAGATCAAATGAAATTAAGTGGCGGAATTATCAATCAACAGGATTTAGATGATTATAAAAGTATATGGAGAAAACCTATAATTAGTAGGTATAAAAATTTTAAAGTAATTAGTATGGGGCCACCATCAAGTGGAGGAATACTTTTGTCCCAAATGCTAAAGATGTCTGAAAAATTCCCTTTCAGAGATTATGGATTTCACAGTAAAAATTCAATACATTTAATGACAGAAATTGAGAAGTTATCGTTTGCAGATAGAGCTAAATATCTTGGAGATTCAGACTTTTGGAAAGTTCCGGAAAATCAATTATTAGATTCAGCTTATTTAATGGAAAGAGTTAAAAATTTAAGTTTAGATTCTGTTATTCCTAGTTCAAAAGTTTTTGCTGGGAAATTTAATAATTTAGAAAGTAATGAAACGACTCATTTTTCAATTGTCGATTCAAAGGGAAATGCATCAGCTGTAACAACCACCCTTAATGGCTCTTTTGGTAGTGGCATTGTTGTTAGTGGCGCAGGTTTTTTATTAAACAATGAAATGGACGATTTTAGTATTCAACCTGGTTATCCAAATATGTATGGATTAGTTGGTGGAGAAGCAAATTCTATTAAACCTAATAAGAGAATGTTAAGTTCAATGACTCCAACAATAATTGAGAAAGATGATAAATTATTTTTGGTTTTAGGATCACCGGGTGGATCAACAATAATAACTGCAGTTTTTCAAACTATTATAAATGTAATTGATCATCAAATGGGAATACAAGAAGCTGTTAATGCCCCTAGATTCCATCATCAATGGTTCCCAGATGAGATTAAGTTAGAAACAAAAATTGCTAAAGACACTTTACTTGTCAAGCAATTAAAAGATTTAAATCACAAACTAAATTTTGTTAACTCTATGAATAGAGTAGATGCCATTTTGATTAAAAACAATAAACTCTTTGGTGGAGCTGATTATAGGGGAGATGATATGATTTCAAGTTACTAAAAATTAAGATGGATATAATTATAGTTGGTTCAGGTATAGGAGGAATGGCTTGTGCTGCAACTTTAGCAAAAAGTGGGCAAAAAGTTAAAATATTCGAGCAAAATTATCATGTTGGTGGAAAAGCTGGAAAAATCAATGTTAATGGTTATGAATTTGATACTGGTCCTAGTTTATTAACTTATCCAAACTGGTTTGACGATTTATTTTTGTCATGTGGTAAAAATCCAAGAGATTATTTTAATTATATACGATTAGAAAATGTAACAAGATATTTTTTTGATGAAGGTAAATTTGTAGATGTTGTATCAGATTTGGAAGAAACTGCTGAAAATTTTGAAAAAAAATTGGGAATTGATAAAAATGAATTCTTGAAATATTTTAAAAAATGGGAAGATATATACAAAATATCTGAGGAAGTTTTCCTGGAAGGCGAGTTTAAAATTGATTATAAGTTTATAAAAAATTCTATAAAATGGATATCTAAATCTGGAATTTCTAATATTTTTAAATCTATGGCTACTTATAATAAGAGATTACAAAATCCAGCATTAGAAAAAATCATGAATAGGTTTGCAACCTATACTGGGTCATCGCCATTTGAAACACCTGCATTTATGAACCAATTAGCAGTGGTTGAGATGGTCTTAGGCGGGTTTTATCCAAATGGTGGGATTTTTAATTTGCCAAAAGCCCTTGAAAAACTTTGTTTAGACTTGGGTGTTGAGTTTGAATTTAATTGTAAAATTGAGAAAATAGAGGCATTTAAAAATAATTTCAAATTATTATCTTCCAAACAAGAGTATAATGCAACTAAGTTAATTTCTAATGTAGATTATTTCACAACTCAAGATTTATTAGGGTACACAAATAAAACATCTCAAAGTACTCTGTCAACATCTTGCATAGTATTCTATTGGGGAGTCAAAGCAAAGTTTGATAAGTTGAAATTACACAACATTATTTTTTCAGAAGATTATAAAAAAGAATTTACCGAAATTTTCCAAGAGAAAGTTATTCCAAATGACCCTACAATTTATATTAATATTTCCTCCAAAATGGATAGGGATCATGCTCCAGAAGGATGTGAAAACTGGTTTGTTATGATTAATATTCCTGCACAGTCAAATCATATTTCTGACGATCAGATTAAAAGAATAAAAAATTTAATTATTAAAAATGTTTACAATAAATTTCAAATTGACATTAATAATCTAATTGAGTTTGAAGAAGTTTTGACACCTAAAAAACTATTTAAAAATACAGGTTCCTACTTAGGGGCTTTATATGGAAATCATCAAAACTCAATCTATTCAATTATGAAAAGAAAGAAAAATCAAGATCAAAAAATGAAAAACTTGTTTTATGTCGGTGGTACAGTTCACCCAGGTGGAGGAATGCCTCTTGCATTAAGATCAGGAGTTAATACTGCTAATAAAATTATAAATGAAACTTCATAAAGAATTTAGATTTGATATTATTTTTGTTGCAGTAATTCATATTGCAGGTATAATAGGGATTCATTTGGCACCAGAAATTTTTCTTAAAACTTCATTTGTTTCAATTATAATTCCCTTGACTTTATATTTATATAGAATTAAGCCTGTTAAAATAGAATGGATTATTATTTTTTTAGTCTATTTAATTACTTTTTCTTCAGAATGGATAGGAGTGAACTTTGGTTGGCTATTTGGTTCTTACGAATATGGAGCTTCTTTAGGTTTTAAAATTGATGGAGTTCCTATAATAATGGGTGCTAATTGGTTATTACTAGGATTAGTCTGTAGAGATGTTGTTAAAAAAATAATTACAAATCATTGGTTGATTATAATTCTTTCTGCTCTTTTAATGGTATTAATAGACACTCTTATCGAACCATTGTCTAACCGATTAGATTTTTGGATCTGGAAAAATAATATAATACCTTTTTCAAATTACAAAGATTGGTTTTTAATTGCGTTGTTAAATCAGTATTTATTTTCATTTCTAAAATTTAAAAAAGACATGTTTTTCTGGTCTCTTGGTTATATAATTATTTTAGTTTTATTTTTCATCTCCTTTTATTTAAAGTGAATTATAGTTATTGGGAATATAATGAGTGGTTTAAAGGCAATGATTTTATAATTGTTGGTAGTGGAGTTGTAGGATTAAATTGTGCAATATTTCTTAAAGAAAAATACCCTAAGTCTAAAGTATTAATTCTTGAAAAAGGAATTATGCCCCAAGGTGCAAGTTCAAAGAACGCTGGTTTTGCATGTTTTGGAAGTACTTCAGAACTGCTCAATGATTTGAATAATCATTCTCAAGAGGAAGTTGTTGAATTGGTCACAAAAAGATGGGAGGGATTACAATTGCTTAGAAATATTTTAGGCGATAAAAATATTGATTATCAGCATAAATATGGATACGAATTATTTTTAAATCAATCAAATTTTGATGAATGTTACAGTAAAATTGACTTTTTAAATCAGATTTTATTTCCACTATTTAAATCAAATGTTTTTAAAACTGTTTCCAATAAATTCAATTTTAAAAATTGTATTCCTAATTATATTGTAAATAATTTTGAGGGTCAAATTGATACAGGTAAGATGATAGTTGAACTTTTAAAGATTTGTCAGCAAAAAAATATTAAAATTCTAAATAATACCATTGTTAAAGGGTATTCTAATGAAACAAGTCATGTTAAAATTCAAACAAATCATGGTGAGTTTATATCAAATAAACTACTTATAGCCAGTAACGGGTTTTCTAAAGGATTGATAAATGAAAATGTACAACCTGCAAGAGCTCAAGTAATAATAACAAAGCCAATTAATAATCTTAAAATAAAAGGGTCATTTCATTTGCAAGAGGGGTATTACTACTTTAGAAATATCGATTATAGAATTTTAATTGGCGGTGGTAGAAATCTAGATTTTTCAAATGAAAAAACAATGAATTTTGGACAAACAGACTTAATTCAAAATAAACTTGAAGAAATTCTTAAAACTATCATATTGCCAACCACTTCATTTGAGATTGATCAACGTTGGAGTGGGATAATGGGAGTTGGGGACAAAAAGAAACCTATTGTAAAGCAAATTTCAAACCATGTTTTTTGTGGTATAAGATTAGGAGGGATGGGGATTGCTATAGGTTCTTTAGTTGGAAGGGAATTAGCAGCTTTAGTTGATTAATTACTTTTTACTAAATTATAACATAATATTCTGTCGTATAAATTTAACGGGTCTTCGTAATATATTTTAACAACATATTCATTGCTTGTCTCAAAATGAGATCCTTCGATTTTTCTTGTGCTTATTCCTTGGGAGTTTTTAACTACATATATATAGTTGTAATATCCTTGCTTTAAAATTGATTTATTAAAATAAGATTTAGATAATGAATCATATTTCATTAGGAATCTATCATCAATTGCCCAATTAGAAATTTGCCCATAAATATAAATACTATCATTGACTAGTTTTCTCATGGGTAATCGAAATTGAACCCATCCATATTCGCTTTGAAAATCTGCTTGGTCATTATCGTATGTTCTTATGAAGAATCTTCCATTCATTTCTTTATATTGAAGGTATTGCTTGTAAGAACGTTTTTCATCTTCTTTTAATAATATTTGAAACGTTGTGTCATTAAAGTAAATTTTATCAATTTTCTGGCTACCTATTCTAAAAGAACTCATATCAAAAAATCTGAATTCATTTCCACCATTAAATGTTTGAGAATCTGATGGTAAAAAAACCAATTTATTTTCTTTAATAAAAGAAGGACCTGAAATCCATTGTTGGTCAAAATCTTGATGATTTTGTTGAATATTAATGTATATGTTTGAAAATGGATCCATAATATTATTTGGATTATAACTACATTCCAATTCATACGCTTGTAGATATTTACTCTCTTCTACATTACTTGATTCATCAATTTTAAATTTTAAGTTAGAAATTTGTTCACTTACAAAAAATTTAATTACAGCTAATGGATTTTCATTTTCACCTTCTACGTATATTTTAATTATAAAATTTCCAGAGATCAAAAAATTGGTATTTTCATTTGGAAGCTGAAAACTATAATTAATATATTGCTCTACTGATCCGTATGAAATATTTTGATTTTCAATATAGTTAACATCAAATCCATCAATTGCATTTATTGAAGAAATATAACTTTTCTTCCAGTTTCTATCACAATGTATTAATTCATATTGAATTGTTTCGGGATTGTTTCTTAATAAATCAAAATTTATATCAACAGGATTTCCTGAACCTAAATTGTAACAAGGTTCAGCTAATATTAAAGATCTTGTGCTAAATGTTAAGCTCTTAAGGTCTTGAGAAATAATTTCTTGTCTGTAAAATAAATCTTTAATTTCTTCAACTTTCTCTTCTTTTAACTTTGGATTAAAATAATAGTCGTTATTATTTATTCTTTTTTGTTGTGTAATACAGTTACATAAAAATGGGATTAACCCAATTAATACAAATTTTAAGCTGAAAATACTATTGTTATTTATAATCATTCTAAATTACATATTGTTTAGTAATATTACACTTCTGTAAATTGTAAAACAATACAAATTTATAAATTTGTAATCTATTTAAATCATTTTTCATCATTTATGAAAATAACTGTTAAAAAAGGCCTAGATATTAGTATGAAAGGTGTCCCTGATAAAATCATGTCAGAAGCCAGTTTATCTACTCACTATGCCCTTAAGCCATCTGATTACCCAAATTTAACTCCAAAGTTACTAATTAAGGAAGGTGATGAAGTTAAATGTGGAACTCCAATTTTTTGCGACAAGTATAATGATGTCGTTATTTTTGTTTCTCCAGCAAGTGGACTAGTTGATAAGATTATAAGAGGTGAGAAAAGAAGAATTTTAGCAGTAACTATATCTTCAGACGGGAATTTCACTCAATTAAATACAAAACCTAAGGATTATTCTAATTTAAGTAGAGAAGAACTAAAATCAGATTTATTAACATCAGGTTTGTGGCCTTTAATCAGAATGAGACCAATAGATATTATAGCTAATCCAAAGGATAGTCCTAAGTCTATATTTATTTCATCATTTGATACAAATCCACTTTCACCTGATTACGATTTTATTATGCACAATAAATCAGCTGAATTTAATGCTGGAATAGAGCTGTTAAAAATTCTTGGCAAATGCCCTGTTAATTTGCAAGTTAGAAATGATTCTGATGATGTTTTTTTAAATGCAGAAAATGTAGAGAAAAATGTTGTTAAGGGGCCTCATCCCTCAGGAAACGTTGGTGTTCAGATTCACGAAATAGATCCATTAAATAAGGGAGAAGTGATCTGGTATGTTAATCCTCAAGATGTTATGATTATTGGTAGATTTTCTTTAACTGGAGTATATGATGCGTCAAAGGTAATTTGTGTTGGTGGAGAAAATATTTCCGATAAAAAATATTTAAAAACTATTTCTGGAAGTTCAATTAATTCTATTTTAAAAGATTCGGTAGTTTCAGAAAATAGTAGAATAATTTCTGGCAGTCCTCTTACTGGAGAAATTGTTGAAATTGATGGTTTTTTAGGGAATTATCATCATCAAATATCTGTTATTCCAGAAGGGAATACATATAAATTCTTTTTAAATGATGGATGGTTAAGTCCAGGCTTTAGCAGGTTTTCTGCTTCAAAAGCTTATCCTACATGGTTATTACCAAAATCAAAAACATATCAATTTGATACCAATTTAAACGGTGAAGAAAGATCCTTTGTTGTCTCTGGTCAATATGAAAAAGTATTTCCATTTGATATTTATCCGGTTCAATTAATTAAATCTATTATTACCAATGATATTGAGAAAATGGAGAATTTAGGAATTTACGAAGTTTCTCCTGAAGATTTTGCATTGTGCGAATTTGTTTGCACTTCGAAAATAAATATTCAAGAAATTGTTAGAAATGGTTTAGACCTTATTTATAAAGAATGTATGTAATTTAATATTATTTAAAGTGAAATTTTTAAGAAATATATTTGATAGCGCCCACAAGACATTAAATTCCAGCGAAAAGACAAAAAAGTTTTTTCCATTAATTGATGCTTTTGACACACTAATGTTCACACCTAACCATGTTACTTCCAATGGTTCTCATGTTAGAGATGCAATAGATCTTAAAAGAACTATGATGTTAGTGATCATTGCCCTTGTTCCCTGCCTTTTGTTTGGTATTTATAATACAGGTTATCAGCACTTCCGAGTTTTAGGTGAATTAGATAATGTTTCATTTTGGGAAATTGCTTTAAAAGGTGCTTTTGTAGTTTTACCTTTAGTTGTGGTTTCATACGCTGCAGGTTTATTTGTTGAATTTATTTTTGCTATTAAAAATGGACATACTGTTCAAGAAGGATTCTTAGTTTCTGGTATGTTAATTCCACTTTGTATGCCAGCTGACGTACCACTTTGGATGGTAGCTGTAGCTACAATATTTGCTGTTGTAATAGGTAAAGAAGTTTTTGGTGGAACAGGAATGAATATTCTTAATGTAGCTCTTACCGCGAGAGCTTTTTTATTTTTTGCACATCCTACTAAAATGTCTGGTAATGAAGTTTGGGTAACTGGCTTTTCTAAAATGAAAGCAGATGGATTAGTAGATTCATCTAGTGGAGCTACAGCCCTTGGTGATTTAGCTTCATTTATGCAAGACACCCCAGCATTAGAAAACACTCAGGCATTTCAAGCTAAGTATTCTTTTATGGATTCTTTTTTAGGATTTATCCCTGGCTCAGTAGGTGAAACTTCTGCTTTAATGTGTCTTATAGGTGCAGCTCTTTTACTATGGACAGGAATTGCAAGTTGGAGAGTTATTTTTTCATTTTTTCTTGGAGGTTTTTTAATGGCTACAATTTTAAATTTAGTTGGTGGTAATGGTTACTTTGAATTACCTGCCATTCACCAATTAATGATTGGAGGTTTTATGTTTGGTATGGTTTTTATGGCTACAGATCCAGTTACTGCAGCTCATACTAATGCGGGTAAGTTTGTCTATGGATTTTTGGGTGGTTTTCTTGGGATTTTAATTAGAATGGTCAATCCTGCATATCCAGAAGGTATTATGTTAGCAATTTTAATTGCAAATGTTTTTGCCCCATTAATAGATCATGTTGTAATTCAATCCAATATTAACAGAAGACTTAAAAGATTAAAAACAGTATAATGGCAATTAATAAAGATAGCAACACATATACAATAGGATTTGCAGTTGTTCTTGTAATAATAGTTGGTGGAATGTTGGGAATGATTGCAAATGGACTTAAGCCAATTCAAGATGAAAATCTTAAAAACGAGAAAAAACAATATATTTTAAACTGTTTACCTGGAAATAAATTAATTTCTAGAGAAGAAGCTGGCGATAAATTTGCCGAGTTTGTTAAACAAAGATTAATTCTTAATTATAGTGGAGAAGTTATAGAAAATACCTTATTAAGTTCTGAAAATGAAGTTGATATAAAAAATACAAATGATGCTTTTTCAGTCGATTTACTTAAAGAATACAAGAAGTATGTACAGCCTATTACCAATAGATATAAAGGTGAAGAGTTAGAATCTAATTTAGCCTCAGAAAAAAACATTCACTATCCTTTATTTATTTGTAACGTAAATGGGGAAACTTATTATGTTGCCCCAGTAATGGGTAAGGGGCTTTGGGCTGCAGTTTGGGGATATATTGCTTTAGATAAAGATGGAAATAAAATTGAAGGAGCTGTTTTTGATCATAAATCTGAAACTCCAGGATTAGGTGCAGAAATTACTCAAGATGGATTTGAGGATCAGTTTATTGGTAAATTAATTTCTAAACAAGAAAATTATAACCCAGTTGAAGTTAATAAGCCTGGCAATCCTTTAAATGAATATCAAGTTGATGGAATTAGTGGAGGAACATTTACTGGCCTTGGTGTTGAGGAAATGATGAGAAGAACCTTATTAGTTTATCACAAGTACATTAAAAATTTGAATAGATCGTAATCATAATATTATGGCAGAAACTACGGAAGTACTAAAAGAAAATAAAATTAAGGTTAAAGATAGAGAGCCTTTATTTTCAAAAAAAAATAAAAAATTAATTTCTGACCCTTTGGATGAAAATAATCCAATAACTATACAGGTTTTGGGTATTTGTTCCGCTTTAGCAGTAACTGTTCAAATGAAAGCTGCTGTTGTTATGTCTGTTTCAGTACTTTTTGTTTTAATACTTGCAAATGTTACTGTATCTCTTATTAGAAACCTTATTCCTAATAGGATTAGAATAATTGTCCAACTAGTTGTTGTTGCAGCATTAGTAATTGTAGTGGATCAAGTTTTAAAAGCTTATTTATTTGATGTTTCTAAGGAACTTTCAGTATTTATTGGATTAATTATTACTAATTGTATAATTATGGGAAGGTTAGAAGCCTTTGCATTAGGAAATAAACCTTGGCCTTCATTTTTAGATGCTGTTGGTAATTCTTTAGGTTATGGAATGGTTTTAGTGATTGTAGCTTTTTTTAAAGAGCTTTTTGGATCTGGAAAATTATTTGGTATTGAAATTTTCGGAAATGTTACTGAACAAACTGGATTATATTCAATGGGGTATATGGATAATGGTTTAATGTTACTACCTCCATCATCGTTAATCCTAGTTGCGATTTATATTTGGATTCAAAAAGTTCGAAACCCAAGTTTAATAGAGACCAATTAATTTAGAGTTATGGAGTTAGTAAATATTTTTATAAGAAGTGCTTTTGTAGACAATATGATATTTGCATTCTTTTTTGGAATGTGTTCTTATTTAGCGGTTTCAAAGACTGTAAAAACCGCTGTAGGGTTAGGACTTGCTGTAATTTTTGTTCTTACTGTTACAATTCCTATTAATTTTTTGATCGAAAATTATGTTCTGAAAGAAGGTGCTCTAAGTTGGATAGGTGAGGGTTTTGACTCTGTTAGTTTAAATTATTTAACGTTCATAATGTTTATTGCTGTTATTGCCTCTACAGTACAGTTAGTTGAAATGATTGTAGAAAAAATTTCACCAGCATTGTACGGTGCTTTGGGTATTTTTCTTCCTCTTATTGCTGTTAATTGTGCAATTTTAGGTGGAGCTCTATTTATGCAAGAAAAACAATTTGCAACTATCGGTCAAGCAACTGTTTATGGATTAGGTTCTGGAGTTGGTTGGTTTATTGCAGTAGTATTAATTGCTGCTATTAGAGAAAGAATTAGGTATGCTAATATTCCTGGTCCATTAAGAGGAGTTGGAATGGCTTTTTTAATAACTGGTTTAATGGGCTTAGCTTTTCTAGGCTTTATGGGATTTGAAATTTAATTAGATAATATATTTATAAATGGAAATAATAACACCTATTTTAGTTTGTTTAGCTGTAGTTCTTACTTTAACTACAATATTACTTTTGGCAAAGACATTTTTAGTTTCATCTGGAAAAGTTAAAATTACAATTAATGGAGATAAAACTATTGAAGTTGATGGAGGTTCAACTTTGTTATCTACACTCAGTAACCAGGGAATTTTCTTGCCATCTGCTTGTGGTGGTGGTGGTACATGCGTTCAATGTACTTGTCAAGTAATAAGTGGTGGTGGTAGTATTCTTCCAACAGAAGAACCACATTTTTCCAGAAAACAAATAGCTGACAACTTTAGATTAGGTTGTCAAGTGAAAGTTAAAGAAGATATGGAAATTGAAGTTGAAGAAGAAGTTCTTGGAGTTAAAGAATGGGAGGCTACTGTTGTTTCAAACTATAATGTAGCTACTTACATTAAAGAATTTATTGTTGAAATTCCAGAAGATATGGATTATAAAGCTGGAGGTTATATTCAAATTAAAATTCCAAAATCTGAAATTAAATTTTCAGAAATGGATATTTCAGCTCACCCTGATGATCACCCTGGTGAACCGGAGAAATTTTTGCCAGACTGGTATGAAGGCAAATTTAAAATGGATGATTTGGTAATGAAAACAGATGGTGATGTTGTTAGAGCCTATTCTATGGCTTCTTATCCCGATGAAGGAAGAAAAATAATGCTTAATGTAAGAGTTGCAGCTCCGCCTTGGGATCCAGCAAAAAACTCATGGGCAAATATTAATCCAGGTATCGCATCTTCTTATATTTTCGGATTAAAAGAGGGAGATAAAGTAACTATTTCAGGCCCTTATGGTGAGTTTTTCATTAATGATTCTGAAGCTGAGATGTTATATATTGGTGGTGGTGCTGGAATGGCTCCCATGAGATCACATTTATATCATCTATTTAAAACTTTAAAAACTGGAAGAAAAGTAAATTTTTGGTATGGAGGGAGATCGAGAAGAGAACTTTTTTATTTAGAACATTTCACTGCTTTAGAAAAGGACTTCCCAAATTTCAAATTTCATCTTGTGCTTTCAGATGCTTTACCTGAAGATAACTGGGTTGCGAAAAAAGATCTAAATGATAAGGATGGAGATGGCTTTTCAGGTTTTGTTCATCAAGCTGTTATTGACCAATACTTATCCAGTCACGAAACACCTGAAGATATCGAGTATTACTTCTGTGGTCCTCCAATGATGAATCAAGCTATTCTCAAAATGTGTGATGACTGGGGAGTTCCACCCGAGAATGTAAGATTCGACGATTTTGGTGGGTAATAATTCTAGATTAGTATATTGTATATTATGTATTTTTCTATTTGGGTGTAATTCCAATGAAGTTCAAAAGGACGATTTTATTAAAATAAATGGTTATGCTCAAGGTACAACGTATAATATAATCTATAGTGATTCACTAAAGAGAAATTTCTCAATATCTTTTGATTCGATTTTAAATAATATAGATGCTCAATTATCTACATACGATTCCAATAGTTTTATAAGTATTTTAAATAATTCTAATGACACATGCTTGAGTTTGAAAGACAACAGGTTATTTGAGTATTGTTTCAATTTTTCACAGATCTTAAACAAAAAAACAAACGGATTATTTAATCCTGCTATTTATCCTTTAGTTAATTATTGGGGTTTCTACTCTAATTCTAATCCGGTTATAGATTCATTGTTTATTAAAGATTCCATACTTAATTACATTGATTTACAAAAAAACTTTAAAATTAATAGTGACTTTATGTCTAATTATATTTGTAAAAAAAGTAATAAATCTAAGCTAGATTTTAACGCAGTAGCACAAGGTTATAGTGTAGATTTGGTAAGTGATTTTTTAAAAATTAATGAGGTTAAAAATTTTTTAGTAGAAATAGGAGGTGAAATTTCTGCAAAAGGATTTAATTCTAAAAATATGCCATGGAGAATTGGAATTGAAAAACCAATAGATAGCTCTTTTGTTGGTCAACACGAATTTCAGAAGATAGTAGAGCTAGACAATCAAAGTTTAGCGACGTCTGGGAATTATCGAAAATTTAAAATTATAAACGGCAAAAAATTTTCCCATTCTATAAATCCGATCTCAGGTTATCCAGCTAATAACAAATTATTGAGTGTATCTGTTATTTGTAAAAAGGCTGCAATGGCAGATGCTTTGTCTACTACATTTATGATAATGGGAAAAAGAAATACTATTAAGTTTATTAAAAATAATCCAAGCGATAGTATTTTATGTTTCATGGTTTATGATTCATTAAATAAATTTAATGAATGGAGTAATTTCTGAAAATTTATAATTTATATAAGAGCTAAGTGACCAATCCTTCTTTACTTGGGTTCTTACATTTTTCATCTGGTTTAGCTCCGCAAAACCCACAAGATTCCCCATCTTTATTTAAATAAGGGTTATTACTTGCACAGGTGCCGGCAAATTCCCCATTTTTCTTTAATATTATTTTAATTGCAATCCCCGCAAAGCAGAGTCCTAAAAGTACAATAGAAAGAAGAATAGTTTTCATCTTATAAAATTAATTAAATATTTCCTTGTTGCTCAAAGATTATTCCTATTTTAATCATATATAATTTTTTTATGAATAAAATTGCTCCTTTTGATAGGCTTTTAAATATAATGGATGAATTAAGAGATAAATGTCCATGGGATCAAAAACAAACCATGGAATCACTTACTCATTTGACAATAGAGGAGACTTATGAATTAGTAGACTCAATTCTTGATAAGGATATGTCAGAAGTTAAAGGAGAACTAGGAGATTTGCTTTTGCATATAGTTTTTTATTCAAAAATAGCTTCTGAGACCAATGACTTTGATATAAACGATGTTATTAATTCTATATGTGATAAATTAATTCAAAGACATCCTCATGTTTATGGAAATGAAAATATTAAAAATGAAGAGGATGTAAAAAGGAATTGGGAGAAAATAAAATTAAAGAGTGGTAAGAAAAGTGTTTTGCAGGGAGTTCCTAAATCTCTTCCAGCAATGGTAAAAGCTACTAGAATTCAAGAAAAAGTAAAAGGAGTTGGATTTGACTGGGACAATAAAGAGCAAGTTTTTGAGAAAGTTAAAGAAGAATTTTCTGAATTACATCTTGAAATTAAAAGAACAGATAATCAAGAAAAAATAGAAAAAGAGTTTGGAGACGTGCTTTTTTCAATGATTAATTATGCGCGTTTTATTGGGGTTGACCCTGAAACAGCCTTAGAGAGAACCAACAAGAAATTTATTAGTAGATTCAACTATTTAGAGCAAGAAGTAAAAAAAAATAAACTAGATTTAATGAAAATGACCTTAGAAGAAATGGATTTAATATGGGACAAGTCTAAAACAAAATTTCCTTAGTTTTTTTATTAAAACCTATCTGAATCTCTAATAATAACCAATAGTAGCGATTAAGCTATAATACTGCTATTTATTTTTTAACTGATTAAAATATTTTAAATTTAAATTAAATAAAAACATATGCGATTACTTTTAACCTCTATTATTGTTTCATTATTAAGCATTTCTTGTTATTCTCAATTTTGGATAACTGGTGTTACAAGTTCACCTTCTAATGCAAATGATTGTGATATTATAAACGTTACAATCAATGGAAATCTATCATCTAGTAATTGTTCTTTTGTATCCTCTCATAGTATTACTGGATCTGTGATAACAATTGATGTTAATGTTTCTTGTTCAGGAATTGGGCTTCCTGTAATAACTCCTTATAATGAAACTGTTATTTTAGGGACGATTCCTGCAAATAATTATACTTTAATAGTTAATCAGTACTCTTTTGGAGGACTTCAAGAAACTAATACTTCTTTGTTAAGTATCGGTAGTTGTTGTAATGCTACTTCATCCATAACATTAGCTAATTCTGGTAATTGTATTGGTGAAACAACGTCTTTTATTGATAGTGGTACTGTTGGTTCAACTTTAGTTTGGAAAGATAATGGAGCTATTTTTAATCCTAGCCAATCTGCTCTTGGTTGGAGTCATATATTTTTAAACCCTGGATTACACAATATAGTTTTAACTTCTATTGACTCTACAGGTTGTTCTGACTCTAGTTCTGTTGCAGTTAATATTTATAATCTTCCAGTCATAACCTTAAGTTCCATTCCAGCAACTTGTAATAGTTGTTTAGATGGAGAAGCTCTTGCAACTGTAGTATCTGGACCAACACCTCATAATTTCCTTTGGGATATGGGAAATACATCAAATCCTCTTACAGGATTAAGTCCTGGCAATTATTCCGTTACACTAGTTGATGGAAATTCTTGTTCAACTACTGAAAGTATAACAGTTGGAAGTTCATTAGGAATTAAAAGGGAGGAATCATTTACAAAATTTGATTTATATCCAAATCCATCTTTTGGACTAATAAATATAAATATTACTCAAATTGAAAAAAAACAGACAATTCTTCAGATTATTAATTTAACAGGTGAATTAGTAATGGAAATTAATTTAGGAGCTCAATTAATTAATACATTTTTACTTGATTTAGAATTAAGTAGAGGAATTTATCTGATGAAAATTAATAACACTATCAAAAAGTTTTCTTTAAAATAAATAATATTTAGAAGTTATTAAACAATAACTAAAAAGAAAAAGCGTAATAACTAAATATGAAAAAAAATTTGAAATTATCTTTAATATTAATTTGTAGCTTATTACTAACTAATTGTAGTAAAAATGATGAACCAGAGAATTTTGATAGTGAATTAAACATAACTATTAGTAATTCTGATAACTATGAACTTGATCTTATGATATCTGGTGATGAAGAGGGCGCAACAATTAGGACTCAGTCACAATTTTTTCAAAAAAGTAAATTGGTTAGAGATTCAAGTACTAATTGGAGTGTAGTTTATAAATATAAATCACTCTCTAATTATACTGGAATGGACTTTGTTGAAATTGAAACCTGTACAGGCGGGAATTCAACTGGATGTTCAAATATTGAAATTTTGAGAATCAATTTTACAGTAACTGATTAATAACTACAATCAACGTAAATAAAATCGCATTAAAAATTCTGTTTTTTAATACACCTTAATTTTTTTAAACTTAAAGTATAATGATATTCCTCTGTAAAGCATCCATACTGAAAGTGCTATCCAAATACTAGTTATTTCAGGAATAAACAAATCAAGAATATATATTGTGGGTATAAAAAAGAAAAACGTACCAATTATTAAAGTATTTCTCAAGTCAATAGCTCTGCCAAGACCCTTGAAAATTCCATCAAAAGTAAAAGCAATAGAATTAAATGGTTGAGCAAATATGACAATCCAAAAAACACTTTTAAAAATTTCATTAACGGATTCTTTTGAACTAAATAATTCACCTATGTAGGAGTAGAGGATTGTATAAAATAACATTAATATAAGTGCGATTTTAATATTAACTTTTAAAAGATCTTTGGTTAGAAGATTTAATTTTTCCTTATTTTTTTCACCAAAGTATTTTCCAGCAAGTGCATTTCCGGCATTGGAGTAGCCATCTATAAAAAAGGAGCTAAATATCCAAATGTTATATGCTATTGTATAAGCTGCAAGAGAATTACTTCCATAGCTATTGGCAAATCTGTTTGAAATCAAGAATACTAAATTAAGTACCATTGTTCTTATAAACATATTGAAAAATATGACAATCATTTCTTTAAAATAAGAGTTTATTTTAAAAGTGATTTTAAAATTAAAAGGTGTTTTTTTAATATAAAATATGCAGCATAATACAGCCATAATAATTTGAGAAACAACTGACGCCCATGCAGCTCCCTTTACTCCCATGGGGCTTACTAAATCATCTATCCCAAGTACTAATACTATGTCTAATAAAATATTAATTAGTCCCCCTATTAAACTTATATACATAGCCCAAGAGGTATTTTGAAAACCTCTAAATATTCCAAAAAATAATGCAATAGATAAACTTAATGGTAGTCCATAGCTTCTAATAATAAAATATTGATTTGAATAATTAAATGTCTCTAAATCAATTTCTCCGTACAGTAAATTTGCTATAAGACTATAGTTTAAACTTAATATAATTGCTAAACTAACCCCTGTAAAAACTGTAATAATTATAGTTTGAGGAACTAGTGTTTTAATTTCATTAATATTATTTGCACCAAATTGTCTGCTAATTATTGCCGATAGGGATGTTCTCATTTGTGCAAATCCCCAAACTAAAGTTGCAATTAAAGCTGCAGCTAGTCCAACACCTCCTTGAGCAATAGTTGAATTACTTTCCATTTGTCCAATTATTGCTGTATCTGCTAATCCAATAAGTGGCTCGGTTATATTGTAAAGAATGGCAGGTATTGCTAAAGAATTTATTTCTTTTTTATTGAGCATTTAAAAGAAAATCGGCTAGTTTATAAGAAGATTTTAATCGAATACCTTTCTCTGTGGATTTTAATGTACAGCATTCATTAACAGAATCATGTTGTAGGAAAAGTAAATAGTTATTTTCCTGGCATAATTTCAGGAAAAATTTTTTTTCTGCAAGTGTTTTTAATGGCCTTGTGTCGTAACCCATAACATAAGGAATAGGAATGTGACCCACACTTGGAAGAAGGTCAGCCATAAAAACAATTTTTTGACCGTTGAAGTTTATAATTGGTATCATTTGACTTTCAGTATGGCCATCTGCAAAAAAAACATCTATATTTTTAAAAACATTATTAGTTAATTGGCTGTTTTTATCAATAAATTTTAGTTGACCGCTTTCTTTAATTGGTGAGATATTATGGATTAAAAAAGAAGCTTTCTCTCTGGGGTTAGGGTCTTCAGCCCAATTCCAATGGTTTTCATTACTCCAATAAATAGCATTCTTGAAAACAGGTTCTAGAATCTTATTTTCTCTATTTTTCCATTTCACAGCTCCTCCACAATGGTCAAAATGTAAATGTGTTAAAAATACATCTGTAATTTCATCTAATGAATATCCTGCTTTATGTATCGAATTCTCCAAGCTATCCTCTCCATGCAAATGGTAATGACTAAAAAATTTATCGTTTTGTTTGTTGCCAATTCCAGTATCAATTAGTATTAGTCTATTATCCTGCTCAATTAGCAAACTTCTCATGGCCCATGTACATAAATTATTTTGATCAGCTGGATTTGTCTTTGACCATAATTTTTTAGGTACAACACCAAACATTGCACCTCCATCAAGCTTAAAATATCCAGTATTTATTACAGATAGTTTCATTTAATTTTTATTAATTTCTTGGTTTAACTTTATGCATTCCATTGCCTGTTTCACATCGTGTACTCTAAGTATTTTTGCACCTTTGGAAAGAGCGAACATATTTAAAGCAGTTGTTCCGTTAATTGAATTTAAATTGCTGGTTTCTAGTATTTTATATATCATTGATTTTCTACTTAAACCAATTAGGATTGGTAAATTTAAAACTTTTAAAGATTCTAAGTTTTTTAATAATTTGTAATTATCTGAAATAGTTTTACCAAACCCAAAACCTGGATCTATAATTATATCATTTATTCCATATTCCTTGAGCTGATTAACTTTTTTAGAAAGAAATCTAATAATATCATTTATCAAATTAGTATAGTTTGGATTTCTCTGCATAGTTTTAGGAGTGCCCTTCATATGCATTAAAACATAAGGCATTTTATGTTTTTTTATTATTTCAAGCATTTTATCATCCATATTCCATGCAGATATATCGTTTATCATGCCAGCTCCAGCATCTAAAGCTAATGAAGCAACTTTTCCTCTAAATGTGTCTATAGATATTTTGACATCTGGAAATGAAGCAACTATTTTTTCTATATATGGTATTGTACGTTTTATTTCTTCTTCAATACTTACTTCTGATCCATTGGGTTTTGATGAGTAACCGCCAATATCAATTATTGAAGCACCCATTTTCAAATCTAATTCTACTTTTTTTAAAGCTTTATCTATAGAATTGTATTTTCCGCCATCAAAAAATGAATCTGGAGTTGTATTTAGAATACTCATTACTATTGGAAGATCTAAACTAATGAGATTTCCCTTGAAATTTATAGAATAATTATCAAGTAAATATGTATCTTTCAAGCGTTAAATTATTTTTAAATTTATGTCAAATACTTCTGAACAGTACGATAATGTTATTGTCAAATGTACTGAGATTTTTAAAAAGAAAACCATTGACTATGGCACTGCATGGAGAATTCTTAGGTCTAGCTCATTAACAGATCAAATTTTTATAAAAGCAAATAGAATAAGAACAATTCAAGAAGCTGGTTCTTCAAAAGTTGATGAAGGTGTAGAATCAGAGTTTATAGGAATCATTAATTATTGTATTATGGCTTTAATTCAAATTGACCTAATCAATGATAAAAGAATGGAAATCCCATCCCAAGAGGTCATCGATTTATATCACAATAAAATTAATATTTCTAAAAATTTAATGGAGCAAAAAAACCATGATTATGGTGAAGCCTGGAGAGATATGAGAGTTTCCTCTTTGACAGATTTAATTTTAATGAAAATTTTAAGAGTAAAACAAATTGAAGATAATAAAGGAAAAACCATAATTTCGGAAGGAATTGATGCAAATTATTTCGACATGATTAACTACGGCGTATTTGCAATGATTCACCTTTTAAATAAATTAAATTATGAAAAATAAAATCATTGGTCTTTGGATAATTAGAATAATAATTTCTTTACTTTTTTTTGTTTCTGCATACGCAAAGGTTTATCATGATCCATCAGCATATTTTTCGATAACAACATTTGAAGCTAAACAGTTAGTTCCCCTTGGTTTTAGCGCTGATATTGCTGCATATTTATCAAGGATTTTAATTGCTCTAGAATTTTCAATTGGTCTATTAATTTTATTACCGTTTTACTTTAAAAGAATTGTAATTCCTTTTACAGTTTTAATTTTAGGCGCATTTTGTTTTCACTTAGCAATTCAAATATACTTAACTGGAAATGATGGAAATTGTGGGTGTTTTGGCACACTTCTTCCTATGACACCATTTGAAGCTATTCTTAAAAATATATTTGCTATTGGCCTTTTAGTTATTTTAAATAATTTAGTTCCAACTGATAATTCTAAGAAAATTGACGTGTTTTATGGGTTCTTAGTATACTTTATTTTTCTAATTGCAATTATGGTATATATCCCTATTAAAAACTCTCATAAACTGACTTTTGATTTAAATGAATTCACATCTGAAAATCAAATTGTAACAACTGGGCCTATTCAAGTTAAATCAGAGTTTAGTGAGTCTTTACCATTTGCAGACAATGGTAAGGTTTTACTATGTTTTTTTGCTCCTGGATGCGACCATTGTAGGGCTGCTGTAAAATCAATTGATTCTTTGTCTAAAATTGTAATTGATTTTCCGAAAGTTGAGATTGTTTTTATGGAAGAAGAAGTTGAAAAAATACCTGATTTTTTTGAATATGCAGGAAATGAATTCAATTATATTATTTTAGATATTTCAAAGTTTTATGATGTATTAACCTGGGAAAGAGACACCCCTGGAATTTTTTATATGTGGAACGGAAATATTATTAAAGAATTTAACGGAACTAATGAAAATGCATTTAAGTCTCAAGAGCTTTTAGAAGCGTTTAAATTAAATAAATAATAGCTAATTAAAATGAGAAAAAAAATAGTTGCTGGTAATTGGAAAATGAATTTAAACAAACGCGATGCAGTTGAGTTATTTAAATCTTTAGAGTCTAGTGTTTATCCACCTAATATTGAAGTTATTATTGCACCTCCATCTATTTATTTAGATAGTTTTAGCAATGCCTCAAATTTAAAAATTGCCTCACAAGATGTTTCTCAAAATTCTAATGGTGCTTATACTGGTGAGTTCTCTTCTGAAATGCTTTTTTCAATAAATTTACGGTTTGCAATTGTTGGTCATTCTGAAAGGCGAGTTTTACATAATGAATCTGATGAAATTATTTTTAATAAAGTTAAATCTCTTTTAAATAACGGATTAACACCAATTTTTTGTTGTGGTGAATCTCTTGATGATAGAAATAATGGTATTCAGTTTGACGTTGTAAATTCTCAACTATCAAATATTCTAAATAATTTAAGTTCTTCTGATTTCGAGAAAATAATTATTGCATATGAACCAGTTTGGGCAATTGGTACAGGCCTTACTGCAGAACCTAGTGACGCACAAGCGATGCATTCATATATTAGAAATACCATAGCAAATAAGTTTACCACTAAAACTTCGGAGCAAATATCAATTCTATATGGTGGAAGCTGTAAACCAGCTAACTCAAAAGAATTATTTTCAATGAAAGACATTGATGGTGGATTAATTGGAGGAGCCTCATTAGATTCTAACAGTTTTCTAGCCATTGTTAATTCCTTTTGATTTTGGATTATTTAGAGGTTAAATTTATTTTAACAGAAAGAATACCTTTAATTGATGTATTTAAACAAGAACTTGCCGACATAGGGTTTGATGCATTTGAAGAAAATCAAAATTCTTTAAGCTCTTATATTTCTCAAATTGATTTTAAACAAGATCAACTTGATATACTAATTAGTAAATACAATGTGCTTTTTAAGTCTTTTGAACTAATTAGTCATCCATATCAAAATTGGAATAAGCAGTGGGAAAGTAACTTTAACCCAATTGATATAAATAGTAATTGTGTAATTAGAGCTTCTTTTCACCCTGATTTTAATAAACAATATGAACTTATTATCAATCCAGAAATGTCGTTTGGAACTGGTCATCATGAGACTACTAGATTAATGGCAAAAGAATTATTTAATCATGATTTAAAAGGTAAAAGAGTATTAGATTTTGGTTCTGGAACAGCAATTCTATCAATTTTAGCTGAAAAACTTGGAGCTCATCAAGTAGATGCTGTGGAAATAGATGAAAAAGTTAATGCAAATGCATTTAAAAATTTAGCTGCTAACAATTCTAAACTTATTAAAATTATAAATGGAGGAGGGGAAAGTATTCCAGACAAAAAATATAATTTTTTACTTGTTAATATTAATAGAAATACAATTATTAAAGAATTTAAATTTTTTAAAAGCGCTATGGATAAAAATTCTATTGTGCTTTTTTCAGGTTTTTTAGAATCGGATATAAATTACATTTCTAATTTTGCTATTAAAAGTGGATTAAATATTTTATATTCAAATTTAGAAAATAATTGGGCATTACTAGTTATGAAATTTACTGTAAAATGAAAAATAAAATCCATATAGTTTGTTTTCTATTTCTTCTTTCTTTTTCGAAATTATTTTCTCAAACTACATTTACGCCTGAGCCTGAAAAGTTTCTTAAAGACGTTCAAGTATTTATAGGAAATTATGATAAGAAAATTGCTAAAAAGTATGTAAAATCTTTTGAGTCTCTTTGGTTAGGTGAATTTTTTACACCTGAAAATAAATCTCACGTTTATGCAACTTTGAATAGAATGTTAGATAAAAAGTTAAGGACTTATCCAGACTTTATGTTATATTTTGATGCTATTTATCATTATTCAAATTCAGAAATGAGCTTAGATAACTTTGAAAAATGGCAAAACATTCTAGATAATATAATAGATCAATACAGCAAAGATAATATCCATGATTTTTTAAGTGTTTCTAAAAATTTATTTTTTGATGGTTCAATTTATTTAAATTCGAGATCACAAAAAGCTGCAACAAGATGGCAAGTTTCAAGAAAAGATAGTTTTGATATTCAATTGATTAAAAAAATCCCTGTTTTTGTTTTTGATAACGTTGATTTAAAATGTTTTTCAAAAAACGATAGTTCTCTAATTTACAATACATCTGGAATTCATTACCCTCTAACATCTGCTTGGAAGGGTAATGGAGGTAAAATTGATTGGCAAAGAGCCAGAAAAAATAAAGATGTTTTTTATGCAAATCTTAAAAAATATAACCTTAATCTATCTAGTTCATCCTATTACATTGACTCAGTTGAATTTTATTGTAGTTATTTTGATCATCCAATTATCGGTAAATTGACAGAAAAAGTGCTCTCTTTTATTTCTTATAAAAAGGTAATGTACCCTGCTTTTGAATCTTACAATAAAAGACTTAAAATTAAGGAGGTTAATAATAATAAAAATGTTGAATTTGATGGTGGTTTCACTATAAGAGGAAGAAATTTATATGGATCAGGTTCTATTGATAATTTATCAAATTTATCATTGAATTATAATGGAAAAAAAATTTTAACTGCCCAATCACTTAGTTTTATCATAAACGAAGATGGTGTTACATCTGATAAGGCCAAGATAAAATTCTCCATAGGTTCAGATTCTATTATTCATCCATCTTTAAATTTTATTTTTTCTGAAAAGAATAAAAAACTCATTCTTTCTCGTGGTGATTTAGGTGTTTCAGCTGCTCCTTTTTATAACAGTTATCATAAGTTAGATATGTACGTTAATACTTTGTCTTGGAAAATAAATGATAATGTTGTTGAGTTCACTCCAAATAAGGGGATAAGAGATGCAACTACTGCACAATTTGCATCATTAAATTTTTTTGACATAAAAACCTATGATAATTTGAATACATCACAAGGAAATATTTTAGTGGATATAAAACGTTTTTCTGAAATTCAAGAATCTATAATTTTTAATATTAATGAACTAGCTAGTTATTTAAGAAAAAGTGTGAATGATTTACAATTTACTTTGTTCAATTTAACAGAGAAGGGTTTTGTAAATTATGATATTGACAGGAAAATTATTAGTTGTAAAGATAAATTATTCAATTACATAGATAACAGATCAGAAAATAAGGATTATGATAATATGATTATCAACTCTGATGCTTTAATTAATGCAAAATTAAATCTAAACTCTAAAGAGTTAGATATTTTTGGTGTTGACAGGGCAGTATTAAGTCTTAAAAATAAGGTATGGATAAAACCTTTAAATGAAAAATTAACGATTAAGAAAAACAGAGAGTTAGATTTTGATGGACTTATTACTGCCGGAAAAACTCAATATTACGGTTACAATTTTTCATTTCTTTATGACGATTTTAAGTTAGATATGCCTCAATGTGATTCAATGTTTATTTGGGCCGACTACAATGAGTCCAAAAAGAAAGGTAAGCTTGTAAGAATGGTTTCAAATATAAAATCTTTAGTCGGCCATATTCAAATCGATGATCCAAGTAATAAATCCGGATTAGATACTTCTCATCATGAATTTCCAGTATTATTTTCTAATTCTAAAACATATGTTTATTATGATGATCCTAGAATTCAAAAAGGATTGTATAAAAGAGAAAATTTCATGTTTGTAATTGATCCTTTTCAAATGGATAGTTTAGATGAGTTTGCAAACGAGAGTATTGATTTAGATGGTGAATTTATTTCTGGAGGAATTTTCTCTAATTTTAAAGAGTCACTTATAATTATGCCTGATTATTCTTTAGGGTTCTTACGAGAAACTCCAGAAGATGGATTTGAAATATATGGACATTTAGCAAATTATAATAATGAGATATCATTATCAAATAAAGGTTTATTAGGTTCTGGAATTATTGAGTTTTATACATCAACTGCTATTTCAGAAGATATTGTATTCTTCCCCGATTCAGTTTCTGCAATAGCTCATTCTTATGAAAATAAAAAACAAGAAAAAGATCCTCAAATACCTTTAATTGAAGGTAAGCACTGTAAAGTTTCCTATGTGCCAAAAGATAATTTGCTTTTTGCAACCTCGTTAGATTCTAATTTTATTTTTTTTGATGGACGTGATTCTTATTTGAAAGGTAAAATTCAACTAGGTTATAACGGGGTTTTAGGAAATGGAATAATGCGATTTGGATCTGGTGAAGTTAAATCTTATAACTATACTTACGAAACAAATGCTATTCTAGCAGATACCTGTGAATTTAGGTTAATTTCTTTATCTAATAGTTTTGATGAATTATCTTTCAAGACTCAGAACCTAAATGCTAGAGTAGATTTCACCACTAGAATAGGATTGTTCAAATCTAATTCTGGGGAAAGTTTTGTTACTTTTCCTGAAAACCAATACATATGCTACATGGATCAATTCAATTGGTATATGGATAACGATAATTTAGAAATGGAGAGTAGTAAACAAGCTCAAGCAGACATTAATATAGATACAGATCTTGACCTTGCAGCTTCTAATTTCTTTTCTATTAACCCAGATCAAGACTCTTTGAACTTCGGTTCTGCTAAAGCTAAATTTGACATTAAGAAAAAAAGATTGATATGTAATGAAATACCATTTATAAAAATTGCTGATTCTAGAATTGTACCTGATAGTGGTAGAATTATTATAAGAAAAAAAGCAAAAATTGATCCTTTAGAAAATGCCTTAATAAGAACTAATGATATAACAAAATATTATACCATATACGATGCTGATATTGAAATTAATACCAGACACAATTATATTGCCTCTGGAACCTATGATTATTTTGATTTAAATGGAACAACGCAAAATATTTTCTTTTCAGATATTAGACCAGACACTACTGATCAAACTCATGGCTTAGGGGTTGTTAAGAAAAATAAAGATTTTAAACTAAGTCCAAATTATAATTTTTATGGCGATGTAAATTTAATATCTACATCTAAGAATTTAGAATTCTCTGGTTATACTCAAATAGCACATTCCTGCAAAAACATTCCTAAACAGTGGATAGAATTCACTGCTAATATTGACCCCCTTGACATAATAATTCCTGTAAGTATAGATTCTGTTGATGAAAAATCAAAATCTAATAATATTTATTCTGGAATGGTTTTTAATAATACCGACTCGCTTTCATTATATGCCTCTTTTTTATCCTCAAAAACAAATGAAAATCACGTTGGAATGATTAATGCTGATGGGTTTTTAAAATATAATTCGTCAAAAAAAGAATACCAGATTTCTAATATAGATAAATTAACTGAATATAAACTTCCAGGTAATTATACTTCTTTACATATTGAAAGTTGTAGGTTAAAATCAGATGGTGTTTTTGATTTTGGAATTGATTTAGATCAAATTAAGGTAAGACCAGCAGGGGAAATTAAGTTTAATCCCAAAAAATGGTCTACTGAATTTAAAACTTCTACGATTTTAGATTTTGTTTTTAGTGATCAGGCTCTAGAAAATCTAGCTAAATCAATTGTAGAATTTCCTGATTTAAGAGTATTAGATTATGAAAATTCTTACTATGAAAAAGCGCTTAGTGAGTATACTAGTAAAGAGGAGTCTGATAGAATGATTTCTAGTTTATCAATTAATGGTAAGATAAAGAAATTTCCAGAAATTTTAGAAGTGCCGATGTTTCTTGGAGACATTCGTTTTAAATGGAACTCCAGCAAAAATGCTTATGTTTCATACGGTGATATTGGAATTGCAAATATTAACAAAAAACAGATAATGAAATACGTAAAAGGCAAAATAGTTATTTCAAGAAAGCTAACTGGAAATGATATTACTATTTACCTACAATTGGATAAAGACAATTACTATTTCTTTAACTATAAAAAGGGATTAATGAAATCTTATAGCTCAAATAAGGAATTTAATAAAATAATCTCTGAAACTAAAAAAGACGAAACTAAAAGTAAAGTCAAAGGGAAATCTGATTATCAGTTTATGCTAGGAGCTCCTAAAGATGTGGCTCCGTTTAGAGCAATTTATATGAAATAAGATGCAAGATATATTTGAAATAAATAACTTAATTGCTGTTTTGTTGTCCTATTTTATTGGTTCAATTCCCTCTGCAATTTGGATAAGTAAGTGGTTTTTTGGTATTGATGTTAGAGATTATGGAAGTAACAATGCAGGAGCAACTAATACTTTTAGGGTTATTGGTAGGGTAGCAGGGTTTACAGTTTTGTTTTTGGATATATTAAAGGGATGGGTATCTGTTCAAATTTTAACATCTTTTATTTTACATTCTCCTGGAACACCAACATACATAAATATGCAATTAATTGTAGGTTTTACTGCGGTATTAGGTCATGTTTTTCCAATATATGAAAAGTTTCAAGGTGGTAAAGGAGTAGCTACATTAATGGGGATAATTTTAGCTATTAATTTCTCAGCTGCAATTGGTTGTGTTATAATATTCTTACTAATATTCATTTTTACAAGTTATGTCTCTCTTGGGGCTATAATTGCCGCTATTTTTTTTCCAATAATAACTATTTTTATAATTAGAGTAGAATCAATTTCCTTAATATATTTCTCTATTTTTATTTCAATTTTAGTACTTTTCACTCATAAATCTAATATTTACAGATTGTTAAATAAAGATGAAAGTAAAATGAAAATAAAACTTAATAAAAAGTCTAATAGTTGAATTTTTTAAAGACATATAGTTTCTTTATTTTCTTTTGTATTACAACCCATATTTTGTGTCAAGAAAATTTCAAAAACGAGGATGAGAAAATAAAATTTGCAAATAAATTATTTGAAAAAAATAAATTTATTGAAGCAGAATCCCATATGCAAAACCTGCTTAGCAATAATAACAATTCAGAATATAATTTTAAATATGGTGTTTGCATTTTATTTAAATATGCTGATAAGTCAAAATCTATTCCTTACTTAAAAAAGGCTATTAAAGATCCTAATGTCGATTCTAGAGCATTTTTCTACTTAGCTAGAGTATACCATTACAATTATTTATTTCAGGATGCTTTAAATAACTATAATAAATTTAAATCACTATGCAGTGCAAAAGCAGCTAAAGCTTTAAAATTAGATATGTATATAAAAATGTCTAAAAATGGAAAATCTTTAATGCAAAACCTTTCCGATATTGTTGTTGTAGATAAAAAAACTACTTCTTTAGATAAGTTTAATTATAGCTACGATTTAACACAAATAGGAGGTAAAATTTTAGTTACTGAAGAATTTCAATCAAAATTAGATAAGAAAAATGATCATAAACCTATTATATATTTCCCTCCTTTCGATCAAGATATTTTATTCTATTCTAGTTATGGTGAATCTGGCAATAATGGATTAGATATTTATTACAAAAAACGTCTACCAGGTGGAGGATGGTCAGAATCTATAATTTTACCTGAAAGTCTTAATACTGAGTATGACGATGATTATCCTTTTTTAAATTCTGACGCTACCACATTTTATTTTTCTTCAATGGGTCATAATTCTATGGGTGGTTTTGATATTTTCAGATCTAGTTTTGATAAATCTAACAATTCATTCGGACCAGTAACAAATCTTGATTATAAAATTAATAGTACCGACGATGATTTACTTTACATCGTAGATAAAGAAAATACAAACGCTATTTTTTCATCCAAAAGATCATCGGAGGGTGGAATGATAGATGTTTATAATGTAAAGGTTAAAGTTTTACCCTTACAGAATATTGTAATTTCTGGAATATTTTCAAATAAAATCAAGCCTAATGACTTTAAGGCAAACATAAAAGTACAGGATATTACAAATAATAAACTAATTGGTTCTTATATTGTAAATAATGAATATAAATACAATATTATATTGCCAAATTCAGGGACTTACAAGTTTATTGTTGAAACTCCTGAAAGTCAAAAGATTCATACAGGGTCAGTTGAAGTACCCTTACAAACTAAATTAAAAGTACTAAAACAGGAAATAGAATTAATTAATAAGGATGGAGAAGAAAAATTAATTATTAAGGATTACTTTGACCAATCTCCTGAAGACGAAGACGTTATTTTAGCAAATATTTTAAAAGAAATGTCAGAGCCAGAAATTAATATTGATCAGTATCCTGACAGTATACTTGATAAAATTATTCTTAATAAATATGAAGCATTAAATTCTAATGAAGAAATTGTTCAACAAATTATTGAAAATGAAATGTTAGAAGCTGATGAAGCGTTAGAAGTTGATCAAGTCTTAGACCTAAATGAAAAAGAGTTGGTAGTAAATAATGATTACAATGATAATTTCAACGATAATAAAAATCAACTTCAAATTAAAAACAACGAGTCTCTAAAATCTTTAAAAAAACAAAAAAAATTAGTTTCAAATATAGCTAAACTTAATTTTGAAGATTCTAAGAAAAATGCTGAAAAAGCGGATAGTATTTTAATAGATCTCGATTCTGAAGAAAATATAGAATTAAAAAATTCTAATTTAGAACTTGCTGCTGAGTTTAATGCAAAGTCTATGATTTTAAATCAGCAATCTAATAATGCAATTACTTTATTAAAAAAAATTGATCTTGAAATTTCTAAATTAGAAGAAGAAATAGATATAATTGGCAAATTACAATCAAAGGATGATTTGGCTTCCAATAATAATTATGATTTAAAAATAATTGAATCAATTAACAAATCATTGGAAGACCCTTCAAAAAAGGATAATCCTACTTTAAATAATATTAATGATCAGGTTAGTAATATAGGATTTATACAAAACTCTAATAATAATATAGAATTAGTTCAGCAGATTGATTTAGATAAAATTAAAATTGATAATAAAAATATTAAAACTAATTTAATTGAAAAAAACAAACCCCAATTAGAAATAATTAAAATTGATTCAGCGAAAATTAGTAATGAACTATTTGAAAGTTCTAATGTGAATAATGAATTAGCTGTAAATAGTAGTGTTAATTCTGATGAGTCTTTTTCTGTAAAATCAGAGGAGACTAAGTTTTTAATAGAGGATAAGAAAACAGTAGAATTTATAGAAAACTTACCAATTGATATTCCAATGGTAAAATCAGTTGAGAAAATTCCAAGTCAAACTATAAACGGAATTACTTTTAGTCCAGAAGATGAACCAGAAAATTATGAAGTCACTTCGTTGGCTGATCCTGATATAGATTTTATTCAAGATAATTATGAAAATAAAATCAATAATAAGATTATAGAAATTAATATTAAAAATCTTGATAAGATTAGAGCGCTCACTTCCCAAATAGATAATTTAAGAATTCAAAAATTGGATTTGAGTACCGAAAAAGAGATTTCTAAAATTGATAAACAAATCAAGAAAATTTTAAAAACAAGAGCTAAAACAGAATTAAAAGTACTTGAAGATATGGCTTATGTTAATGAAAATGAAATTAATCATTTATTTAGAGAAATATCATCTCTTAAAAAGCAGCAGGGTAGTGAGGATAGTCCAAATTTTAAATCAAAACAAGCTCAGGAATATGAAAAAGCTGCAAATGATCTTTTTGTAGAGTCTAAATTACTTAGGGAAAAAGCATCTTTAGGAATTGACACTTCTTACTTTTTAACTGAACTTAAGATACACAAGGTTGATTTAATTGAACATGCAATTAAAAATGAAAATACAGCAATTAAATATCTTTCTAAATCAAAGGAATTATATGCCGAGTCACTTACAGAAGGTTTTTCAGATGACATAATATCTATTGCAAAGTCAATTAGCACCCAACAAAAGAAACAGTCCGTTAGATTAGAAGAACTTTCTGAAATTTCAATGAACGAATCTGTTGAATATTCAAAAAAGTCAATATTTTTTGAAGAAGAAGGGGATATTTTAAAGTCTAAAGAGTACGAGGATTTAGCCGAGATCCAAAAAAACAAATCAATTAGTTACAAGCAAGAATCATTAAATTATAAGAAAAAAGAATCTAATTTAGTTCAAGACATAGAAATTTCTAATTCACTTGTTGATTCTCAGTCTTTGGAAATTGCTTCAACAAAAGATTTTAAATCTTATTATGATTTTCAAAAAGCTATTAAAAATCTAGATTTAGAATCACAAAAATTAAACTATAAAAATCAATCTTATCTTAAGCTTTCTCAACAAATGAATGCAAAAGCAGATGCATTAGAACAAAAGTCAAAGTTGGAATCTGATCCAGTTACAAAAAATGAACTGTTGAAGTTGTCAAACAGTTTTAAAAATCAAGCTAAAATTAATAAAGAATTATCCAATGCTTTGGTAATTACTATGGATTCTGTTAAAAGAGAAATTAAAAGCAAACTAATGAGTCAAGCGCTTATTATAGACATGATGAGTTCTAATGAGAAAACACAAATTAAAGCATTGGCAATTTCTGGAAAAGCAGATAGTATACTTAGTATTTTGTCTAATGACAGGTTAACTGAAATTTCAGATTCTCTATCTTCGGATTCTATTTATATTGATCCTATTAGTATTGATTCTATGTCAAACCAAGGTCTTGTTTTAGAAGATTCTATTTCATCAATTAATTCAGAAAGTAATGTAGAGTTAACTTCTAATGGGTTTGATTCTAATAATATTTTATCAAAAGATTTTATTCCACCAGTTATAATTGATGAAAATATTTTCATATTTACTCAAAAGCAAGTTTATTCTGATGCTAATCCAATTCCATTTAACCCCAAAATCCCTAAAGGTTTAATTTTTAAAGTACAAGTTGGTGCTTTTCGAAACCCAATTCCTCAAGATTTATTCAAAGGATTTGCACCTGTAAGTGCAGAAAAAGTAAGGGATGATATAACAAGGTATAGAGTAGGGTATTTTAAAACTTTTGAATCTGCTAACAAAGCAAAAAATCAAATTAGGTTACTTGGTTATAGCGATGCATTTGTTGTTTCTTTAAATAATGGGGAAAGAATAAAATTAAATGAAGCTAGAAATATTCAACAAAGTGATCCTTCAATTGATATTTCTAGTAATTCCATAATTAATTTTAATGCTTCTGAAAATAATAACTTATCGGATTTAAGAACAAAAATAGCAAATGATAATTCTTTGGCGCCCGTAATTACTGTTGACAAAATTAAAGGCGTATTTTTCAGTGTACAGATTGGTGCATTTTCAAAGCCGCTAACTAAAGAGAATTCATATAATATTTCTCCATTAATTGTAAGTAAAGTAAATAATTTATATAAATATTCTACTGGAGAATATAAATCTATTGAGTTCGCATTAATAAAAAAAGCAGATTTAATTAACGACAACATACTACCCGATGCTTTTATTATAGCTTATAAAAATGGGGTTAAAATTCCCTTAGACCAAGCACGATCTTCTAATCCTAATAGGGCGGTAGTCTATGAAAATCCAATTATTTATTACATTGATTTTGGTACTTATCCAGTCTATAAAACAGGTCAATTCATAGGTGAACCTCTGCCAAATACAGATTTTCCAGAAAAGTTAAATGAAGAAACTTTAGATTTAAGAGATTTAAATATAAAATCCAGATCTCGATTTGGTGGAAAGCAATTTTATAGCAAAAAATTCAATTCACTTTCCGATGCACAAAAAGCTCTTAATTCAGTTGAAAATCTAGACATCAGTAACGCACAAATACTGAAATCTAAAAGAGATGATTTTGCTTTTAATTATGAATATAAAATTGAAATTTCAAATCCCAATAGCAGCGATGACACTTTTATTTATAAGTTAGATAAATTAAAGAATTTAGCTTTTAAAGAAGCTGGAGAGAAAATATATTATTCTAAAAGTAGGGACGATTATGAATCTGCTACAACAGATTTAAATGCTTGTAAATCTCAAAACTTGGAAGATTCAAGAATTGTAGTTTTTAAAAACGGAGTTGAAACTAACCTTGAACAAACTTTAAAAAATTTCAAATAATTTAATTAAATCGTTATGTTTGTTTATATGAGTGACCAACATCAATACGATGAAGACTTAGTACTTGATAAATTATTAAATTCTAATAATTCAATATTATTGTATAATGACGAAGTAAATACATTCGATCATGTTATTGACTCTCTTTGTAAATATTGCGATCACGATTCAGTTCAAGCAGAACAATGCGCTTGGATTGTTCACAACAATGGAAAATGTTTAGTTAAAAGTGGAGCTTATGACGATTTACTTCCAATATGCAACGCTCTTAAAGATAATGGATTGAGTGCTCAAATTCATTAATACAATTTATTTAAAGTAATTCTTTTATACTTCACTATCCATTAAGTCTGTTACAACGCTATAACGTGGATCATCAATTGATGTTTTAATGATATTTTTGAATTTAGGATCGGCTTTTAATAGTAAAGTGATACATTCCGGACTTAAATGAGTAAGTTTTAAATTTTTCTTAACCTTTAAGTACTTTTTGGCTATGTTGCTAATTGCTTCAATTCCAGAGTGATCACTTACTTTAGACTCAATAAAATCTATCTCAATATTTTCAGGATCTTTTTTTAAATCAAATTTTGATATAAAATTTTGTACAGATCCAAAGAATAAAGGACCCCATATTTCGTAAACTTTAGTTCCGTTTGGTTTAATTCTTTTCCTAGCACGAATCATAATAGCATTTTTCCATGCAAAAACCAAGGCTGATATTATCACACCTACAATAACTGCAATTGCAAGATCTTGCCATACAGTAATAGCAGAAACTATTACTAACACTATTGCATCCGAAGTAGGTATTTTTCTTATTATTCTAAAACTACTCCATGCAAAAGTTCCAATAACCACCATAAACATTACACCAACAAGAGCAGCAATTGGAATCTTTTCAATTAATGGAGCTCCAAATAATACAAAGCATAATAAGGCAATTGCTGCAATTAGTCCAGATAATCTTCCACGTCCTCCGGAGTTCACATTTATTATAGATTGACCAATCATTGCGCAGCCACCCATTCCTCCAAATAAACCATTTAAAATATTTGCACTTCCTTGCGCTAGACATTCTCTATTTCCACTCCCTCTAGACTCTGTTAGTTCATCAATTAAGTTAAGGGTCATTAGAGATTCTATAAGCCCAACAGCTGCCAAGAGAAAGGCTGTAGATAGTATTAAACTCCAATGATCTTTCATAGTGTTAAATAAATTAAATATTTGAAACTGAAAATTTGGCAAAGAACCTTCAAGTCCTTTTCCTCCTCCGTCTACAATAAAGCTACCTACAGTACTTACGTTAATTCCAGCAAATATTGTTATGCTAGCTACTGTTATAATGGCAACCAAAGCAGCAGGTATCTTTTTAGTAAGCTTAGGTAGTAAGTACATGATAAGCATAGTTAATACAACTAAACTCATCATAATTAATAAATCAAGACCATTCATCCATGTGGTAGTTCCATTATTTGTTTGTTTAAAAAGATTTAACTGAGATAGGAAAATAACAATAGCTAATCCATTTACAAATCCCATCATAACAGGGTGGGGAATAAGTCTCACAAATTTTCCAAGTTTAAAAACTCCAGCAGATATTTGAATTACTCCAACAAAAAGTAAAGTAATAAATAGCCACTGAAGTCCAAGATTATCAATAGGATTTTCTAATGCTATACCTACTTGATTTCCTTTTTGAATCATATGCACCATTACTACAGCCATTGCACCAGTTGCTCCTGAAATCATTCCAGGTCTGCCACCAAATAGAGCAGTAATTAATCCCATTATAAAAGCTCCGTAAAGTCCAACTAGAGGATCAATTCCTGCAACAAATGCAAAAGCAACAGCTTCTGGAACTAGCGCTAATGCCACTGTGAGACCAGATAGAATATCTTTTTTTGGATCTAGGGAAAAGTTGATAAAAAGTTTTTTCATTGTGGCTACTTAAAATTTTTCAAGCGGCAAATATATACTTTTAGAATTCCCTTAAAAGTTAATAATTGTATTAAATAATATTATATTTCTGTAAGCATGATATTTAGCAATATAAATAATATGGGATAGAATCTAAAAAACGCTTGTAATAAGTAATTAATAGTTCTATTTTTGAATTTTATATGGCCTCGTAGTTCAACTGAATAGAATACCTGACTACGGATCAGGCGGTTGCAGGTTTGAATCCTGCCGAGGTCACAAGTGCCTAATCCTTTGGATCATGAACTTTTTTTTTCAAAAGGTGGAGGACTATAATATCTTATGGTGAGCTGTTATGCGCAACACACAACCTTTAAAAGGAAATAGAGTTTAATTTAAACCATAGGCATATCCTCTTCTTTTAGTTGCACAATCTTTAGTCCTCTAATGTAATCAATATGATTAATTAATTTTTTGTACCAAAACTATATATTTGGATTATAGTATTATAATTAATTAAATTTTGTCTACACCAAAGCGCTCAAAAGATTTCCCCATTGTCCTTGCTGCCCAGCAAGACAGAAAGAAGTTCTCTGTGCTTTACAATAAGTATTACAAAGAGATTTTCATATTCATTTTAAAGAAAACATCTGATGAAACACTTACAGCAGAATTAACTTCCAATACTTTTATAAAAGCCATGGTAAATCTTACTAAGTATAGAGACATGGGCTTTCCATTTTCTTCATGGCTATATAGAATAGCATCTAACGAAGTGTATAAATACTATCGTGACAATAATAAAGTTCAAGAAGTTGAAATACAAGAAAAGGATGCAGTTACTTTTTTATCAGATTTAGAATTAGACGACAACTCTGCTCAAGTAAATAAATTGATGACTTGTTTAAGTGAATTAAAAGAACAGCAAAGTGATTTAATAGAAATGAGATACTTTGAAAAGTTGTCTTTTAATGAAATTGGAGAAGTATTAGGGATTACTGGTAACAATGCTAAAATTAAGCTTTACAGAGCCGTAGATAAACTTAAAAAAACATTTCAAAATAAGTAATGAAAAAATATAAACTACATACAGGTGTTAAACCAATTAAGCTCACTGATAAACAAATCATGAAGCATCAGAACTTTGACCATCTTTTTATGAGTTATAATGATCTTACTAGCAGAAAAAAACCGCCTATTTACAAGAGTAAGAAGTGGTTTTTATTTTTATTATTAGTAGCACTTGCTTCTTATTTGATTTCTGAGTTTAGTTAGGATTTAGCGCCTCCCTTTGCTTTCTTAACTAAGTCAATTCACCTAATAACACCTATTATCTTTTGAATAGGATTTGCTTTTTTCTTAACTTAAGTGATTAAATCATTACAATATGAAAAAACTTATAATGTTTATGTTTTCAATTTTATTTCCATTAATAATGATTAGCCAAATAAAAAATACTAAATCGAATGGAGATGTTACTTATCAAAAAATAAATAATACAGGAAACTATCTTGAACAATATTTAAATATTGAAAAAAAATCTATCTTCCTAGGTGACACAATTTATTTAATAAGGGAATATTTTGATCAAAA